>Ga0364859_10565_pt1 | contig 17122 bp, 17 predicted proteins | sample ExccelAu500001D3_FD_206911 | JGI IMG/M metagenome (GOLD analysis project Ga0364859, IMG submission 206911) | Enriched cells from Trout Bog Lake Hypolimnion, Wisconsin, USA - BchlTB.Aug20.5000.01 .D3 | ecosystem: Environmental > Aquatic > Freshwater > Lake > Hypolimnion/Profundal zone | place: USA...
AGCCGTGAAGACCTGCCGTGATTTGGGAGTGGAATATCTTACCGTGTTCGCCTTTAGCAGTGAAAACTGGCGGCGTCCCTTGGATGAAGTTTCTTTCCTGATGCAATTGTTCATGAAAATGTTGCAACGGGAAATTTCAAGGTTGCACGAGAATAATATTCGCCTGAAAATTATTGGTGACCGTAGCCGCTTTGATGAAGAATTGAATCGTTATATTGCCGAAGCCGAGCAACTTACCGCAAACAATAGTGGACTGACCCTTACGATAGCTGCAAACTATGGGGGGCGCTGGGATATTATGCAGGCGATGCAAGCTATGCTGAGAAATAAACCGGAACTTTCCGAAAAATTTTGCGAATCAGAACTCGAAACTTACCTTTCCATGCACTACGCGCCGGAGCCGGATTTGTTTATTCGCACCGGGGGAGAGCAACGCATCAGTAATTACTTGCTCTGGCAAATGGCCTACACAGAATTATATTTTACCGACACCTTGTGGCCTGCCTTTGATCGTGAAGCATTGCAGTTGGCAATCAATTCCTATCAATCGCGGGAGCGTCGCTTTGGTAGAACCAGCGAGCAGTTACAGCAGGGTAAAGCCGATGCTTAAGCAGCGAATCATTACAGCCATTATTCTGCTGTTACTATTCCTTTCAGCACTGTTTATGCTCCCCCAGCCGGGCTGGATTGGGTTGGTTATTCTAGTGGTGATGCAAGGTACTTCCGAATGGACCCGGCTGGCGAATCTCTCCGGCAGATTTGCACATGCTTACTGGTGGATAACGTTGGCATTTGTCGGTGCAATCGTCTGGTTTGATGCAGATCACACCCTCGCGCAACATGCTACGCTCCACATGTTGGTCTATGCGGTCTCTGCGTTGTTGTGGCTGGCGATCGTACCATTCTGGTTATGGATGGGGTGGCAGGTGCGCCAATTGCTGCCTATGGCGCTGGTCGGCTGGGCAGTGCTCATTCCGACGGGCTTGGCGATGATTGATTTGCGCGAAAACAGTCCGCAATTGCTGCTCGGCATCATGGTGTTGGTATGGGTGGCAGATAGTACTGCTTATTTTACCGGGCGCAAATTTGGCAAACATAAACTGGCGCCAAGCATCAGTCCAGGAAAAACATGGGAAGGGGTGCTGGGCGCGCTCGTGGGCGTTTCGGTTTATGTTCTGGTTGTTTGGGTGTTGATTGATTTATCCCATCTGATCATGTTTATCCCGATGATCTTGTTGGCTTCCTGGTGTTGGGTGGGACTGGCAGTGATCGGTGACCTGTTTGAGTCTGCTGTCAAGCGCCAAGCCGGGGTAAAGGACAGCGGTGCATTGTTACCCGGACACGGTGGTTTACTGGATCGCATTGACGCTTTGACTTCAACGTTGCCGCTTGCTGCGCTGGCTCTATTGTTGCAAAGGATGGCATGAAAGCAACTTTTCTCTCGATCCTTGATGCAATTCGCAAACTTACCTCATTCCACGGCTCTTTGATGGTCGCGGTCATAGAATGAATCTCACCATACTTGGTTCGACCGGTAGTATAGGCAAAAGCACACTTGACGTGGTGGCGCGTCATCCCGGGAAATATTGCGTGACGGCACTTACTGCACAGCGTCAGGATGATGTGCTGTTGGAGCAGTGCAAGCAATTCAAGCCACGCTATGCGGTATTGATGGATGATGAAGCGGCTGCCCGAATGGTGTTGAAAATGGCCGCTGCAAATCTTCAAACCGAAGTGCTTTGTGGTATCGAGGCTTTGGAACGGGTTGCTTCTCTGCCGGAGGTTGATGCTGTCATGGCAGCCATTGTGGGGGCTGCGGGGCTGCGTCCGACACTTGCGGCTGCTCGTGCAGGAAAGAAGGTCTTGCTTGCCAATAAAGAAACGCTGGTCATGGCGGGGGCTGTGTTCATGGATGCGGTGCACGCGAGTGGTTCAGTGTTGTTGCCAATAGATAGTGAACATAATGCTATTTTTCAAGCCATGCCTCATGACTATTCAGGAAATCTTGCGCACAAGGGGATCAGCAAAATTCTGTTGACAGCTTCCGGTGGACCGTTCCGTGATACGCCGCTGACCGATTTGCAAAATGTGACACCGGAGCAGGCTTGTGCCCACCCGAACTGGAGCATGGGCAGGAAAATCTCGGTAGACTCGGCCACCATGATGAATAAGGGACTGGAAGTGATTGAGGCGCATTGGCTGTTTAATGCGCCCGTCGATACAATTCAAGTGGTGGTACATCCGCAGAGTGTGATTCATTCGATGGTGCAATACGTGGATGGCTCGGTGATCGCGCAAATGGGCAACCCGGATATGCGCACTCCGATTGCTTACGCCTTGGCTTATCCCGAGCGCATGGCATCAGGAGTTGAACCCTTGGACTTGTTTAAAGTGGCGACGCTCAGTTTTGAACCCCCCGATTTTGTGCGTTTTCCTTGTCTGAAGTTGGCCTATCAAGCGCTTCGAGCAGGAGGCACGGCACCTGCCATACTGAATGCGGCTAACGAGATCGCTGTGGAGGCTTTCCTGAATGGGAAGATCACTTTTCTCTCCATTCCGCGCTTGATTGAAGACGTTCTGGCGGCGTTACCGGCGGTTTTAGTTAAAACGCTGAATGATGTGCTGGATGCTGATGCTGCGGCTCGCAGACTAGCACTGGAGCGGCTGTGCGCATAATGAGCCGGTATTTTTTCCGATGACTACTTTGTGGGCTTTTGCCCTCGCTATTGCGGTATTGGTAGTGTTCCATGAGTTGGGACATTACAGCTTGGCACGCTTGTGCAACGTGAAGGTTTTGCGATTTTCTATTGGTTTCGGGAAGGCGCTTTACACGAAAAAATTCGCCGGTGGTGAAACTGAATGGGTGATTTCTGCGATCCCTTTGGGCGGTTACGTCAAGATGCTGGATGAGCGCGAAGGTGAAGTGCCGGAGCAAGAATTGCCACGCGCTTTTAATCGTCAGCCCGTGCTTAGCCGAATGGCCATTGTACTGGCGGGGCCCGTGGCGAATTTGCTTCTGGCAATCTTTTTGTACTGGGTGCTGTTTATGCACGGCGTGCAGGGACTCAAACCGCTGCTGGGTGAAATCCCACCGAAAACACCTGCCGCAGTCGCACAATTGCAGACACAGGAAACAATACTTTCTATTAACGGTGTTGCCATGCCGAGCTGGCAGGAGGTGCGCTGGGCATTGCTGGATTTGGCCCTGAAAGGCAGCGAAGTGCATGTTGAGGGACGTACACTCCAGGGTTCTATCATGCAGCATGTGCTGGATCTGAAACAAATCAAATCTTCTGATCTTGACGGTGACTTTCTCGAAAAACTTGGCTTGCAGTCCTACCAACCGCATGTGCAGCCGATTTTAGGTCAATTATCTGAAAAGGGCGTGGCCCAGCGCACCGGGTTGCGCACAGATGATCGTATTCTGCGCGTGGAAGGCCGTAGCATTGGACAATGGAAAGAATTGGTGGAGGCGGTAAGGAGTCATCCAGGGAAGGCTTTGCATCTGGAAATCCTGCGCGCGGGGAATTTGCTGGCAATGGATATTATTCCTGATGCGGTTAACGAGGCGGGTAAACCAGTCGGAAAAATTGGTGCCGCGCCGTTTATAGATCAGCGCGAATTCGATGCCCTCTTGACGGAAGTGAGCTATCCACCCGTTGAAGCGCTAAATCAGGCTGTGCGCAAAACTTGGGAAACGGCGGCTGTCAGCGTAAAAATGATGGGGAAAATGCTGTTCGGCGAAATTTCAATAAAAAATCTGAGTGGTCCAATCACCATTGCTGATTATGCGGGGCAGTCGGCGCAGATGGGGTTTTCAGCGTATCTCGGCTTCCTGGCGCTGATCAGTATTAGTCTGGGGGTGCTGAATTTGCTGCCTATCCCCTTATTGGATGGCGGACATTTGTTGTATTATACGGTTGAGTGGGTGAAAGGCAGTCCGGTGCCTGATAAAGTTTGGGAAACCGGACAGAATGTGGGTATCGCGCTGCTTGCTGCCTTGATGGTCTGTGCGTTGTACAACGATGTCAGCCGCCTGATATTATCGTGAGCGTTGCGTAGCAACACCCTATCACTCTCCCCCACCGGGGGAGGGCCGGAGAGGGGGAACGGGCATGCTGGATTAATGATTAAGGGCCGTATTTGTACCATGCCCGTTAGGTTGAATAATAAATGAAATTAAAAAAACTGGCGCTGTTAATTCCGTTGCTTTATGCCACTTCTGCCACTGCTGTTGAGCCGTTTGTCGTCAAAGACATTCGGGTGGAAGGGATTCAACGCACTGAAGCGGGCACAGTATTCAGCTACTTGCCTGTCAAGGTCGGTGATACCCTGGATGATGAACATGCGACGGCTGCGATACGTGCCCTGTTTGCGACCGGTTTCTTCAAGGACGTAAGCCTGGAAGTCGAGCAGGGAGTATTGATCGTACTGGTTCGGGAGCGCCCGGCAATCGGTAGTGTAGAAATTAATGGTGTGAAAGATTTTCCCAAGGATCAACTGTCTGAAAGCCTTAAGAATATCGGGTTGGCTGAAGGACGTATTTTTGACCGGTCTTCGCTGGATAAAGCGGTGCAGGAACTCAAGCGTCAGTATGTGGCACGTGGCAAATATGCGGTGACAGTGAATGCCAATGTGAAGGATCTTGAACGCAATCGTGTCGCTATCAGTTTTGATGTGGTGGAAGGAGAAGCGTCAAAAATCAAGCAAATCAATATTATCGGTGCACATGCGTACAGCGAAAGTGATTTGCGCGACATGATGAAACTTGATACGCCGAATTGGGCAAGTTGGTTTAGCAAGAGCGATCAGTACTCCAAACAGAAATTGTCGTCCGATCTGGAAATTATTCGTTCGTATTATCTCGATCAGGGATATCTGGAGTTTTCGCTGGATTCAACCCAAGTTTCGATTACGCCGGACAAGCAGGATATATTTATCACTATCAATCTGACCGAAGGTAACAAGTACACGATTTCAGATATTAAATATGCCGGACCGGAGAGCATCCTGCAACATGATGAAATGCGCAAATTGAGCACGGTCAAACCCGGTGATACGTTCTCGCGTAAAGAATTGACGGCCTCGACCTCTAAAATCGGGGATCGTCTGGGCGACTTCGGTTATGCTTTTGCAAACGTGAATGCAGTACCCGAACTGGATAAGGAAAAGCATCAGGTTGTGTTTACTTTCATGGTTGATCCGGGGCACCGTGTTTATGTGCGCCACATCAATATTTCCGGCAATACCAAAACTCGCGATGAAGTGATTCGGCGCGAATTCCGGCAAATCGAAGGCGGCTGGTTTGCGTCTTCCAAAATCAAAAAATCCAAACAACGAGTTGACCGGCTGGATTATTTTAGTGAAGTGAACGTTGAGACGCCTGCTGTGCCTGGATCCAATGACCAATTGGATGTGAATTTATCGGTGAAAGAGAAGTCCACAGGGGATTTCTCAATTGGTGCAGGCCTGTCAAGTGGTGAAGGTTTGGTGTTGACCACGGCCATTACCGAACGCAACTTGTTTGGTACCGGCAATATCCTGTCCACGCAAGTCAACACCAGCAAGGTTAATACGATTTACTCAGTGTCATATACCAACCCTTATTACACGGATGAGGGGATGAGTCGCGGCTTTGATATATTTCAGAGAAATATGAATGCGGCGCGAACTGCGATGAGTCAGTATACCTCTTCTACATTGGGAGGCGGTGTGCGTTATGGTTTGCCCCTTAATGATGATGATGCCCTTCATTATGGTCTAAGAGCGGAGCAGACCAAACTGGGGCTTACGGCACTCAGTCCCCAGCGTTATGTTCAATACGTTAATATCATTGGCTCTGACATAACCGACATACCCGCGACGATAGGGTGGGGGCGGGATACGCGTGACAGCGCAATCAATACGACGTCAGGGACGGTGCTAAATGTTTCAACGGAAATAGGGCTGCCGATATCGGATAATTTGCGCTACTACAAACTGAACTATCAGCACCAGTGGTTTCACCCTGTCACCCATGATGTGACATTGATGCTTAAGGGGGATGCAGGGGTTGGTAATGGTTACGGTGGCATGCCGATGCCAATCAACCAGTATTTGTATGCTGGTGGTCCGGGTTCAGTGCGCGGTTTCTCGCCTATGTCGATAGGGCCACGCGATATTAACGACAATGCGCTGGGCGGAACCAAGCGTGTGATAGGAAACGCCGAGCTGTTGTTTCCCATGCCGGGAATGACCAAGGAACAATCTGTGCGGCTCAGTCTGTTTGCCGATACTGGGGCTGTTTATGGCCCCAGCGATATGCCGGATACCGGCGGTTTTCGTACTTCAGTCGGAGCCGCTCTAACCTGGATATCGCCAGTAGGCCCACTCAAAATCAGTTTTGCCAGGCCGTTGAACGTGTTGCCAAGTGACAAAGTGCAAAAATTCCAGTTTACACTGGGAAATTTATTCTAAATGGGTAAGGAGTCAAGAATGAAAATGTCGATCATGAAGTGGATGCCAATATTTTTGGCGCTGGTCGTTACACAGAGCGTTGCCGCAGATTTTCGAATTGGCGTGGTGGATACCGAGCGTATTCTGCGTGAATCAGTGCCCGCACTCAAGGCGGAGAAGAAAATTGAAAAAGAATTCTCCGCGCGCGATCAGGAAATCAAGAATATTTCGCAACAGATCAAAGATATTCAGACCTTTCTGGACAAAGAAGGTTTGACCAAGTCGGATGCGGAGCGCCGTAACAAGGAACGCGAACTGGATAATCTGAATGTGAATTTGCAACGCCTGCAACGCGAATTTCGTGAGGACTTGAATCTGCGTAAAAATGAAGAGTTAGCGGTGGTTTTGGGTTTGGCGAACAAGGCGATACAGCAGATCGCTGAAACGGAAAAGTATGACTTGGTATTGCAGGAAGCCGTATACCGCAATCCCAAAATAGATATTACCGACAGGGTTATCAAATTTCTGGCTACCGACAAATAAGTTCTCGTATTGCGCAATAAATCAATGAAACGAACAGCCTATAGGTTGGCCGATATAGCGGCACGTTTTGGTGGGTGTGTGCTTGGTGAGGGTAATACACCAATCAATCAAGTGGCAACACTGGACAGTGCGCAGGATGGAAATATTACATTTCTGGCCAGCAGCAAATACCGTGCTCAGCTTTTGACCACCCGGGCTGGAGCTATTATTTTGGGTGACGCAGATGCCGAGTCGACATCGCTTCCCAGAATTGTTTGCAACAACCCTTATGCTTATTTTGCGAAAGTTTCGGCCTTTCTGAATCCGTTGCCACAAACCTTGCCGGGAATTCACCCGAGCGCAGTGATTGGGGAAGGAGCGCAGATAGATCCTTCCGCTCAAATTGCCGCCCATGTGGTGATTGGCACAAACGCTTGTATTGGTGCTGGTTGCGTCATAATGGAAGGATGCAGCATAGGAGACGGAGTGACCATAGGTGCGGATTCGCGGCTCTATCCGCGCGTGGTGGTGTATCACGATTGTGTACTCGGACAGCGTTTGATTGTGCACTCAGGAGTGGTCATCGGGGCGGACGGATTCGGCATCGCAATGGACGAAGGGCGCTGGTTGAAAATTCCGCAGATCGGTCGGGTTGTCATCGGGGACGATGTCGAGATCGGGGCCAACACCACGATAGACCGGGGGGCACTGGACGACACGGTCATAGAAGAAGGTGTCAAGTTGGATAACCAGATACAAGTCGCGCACAATGTTCGTATCGGAGCACATACTGCGATCGCCGGATGTGTCGGGATTGCCGGCAGTGCCACCATTGGACGCTATTGTCGCATCGGGGGGAGTGCGGGTATTTTAGGGCATTTAAAAATCGCGGATCATGTTGAAATTTCATCGTTCACGCTGATCGGCAAGTCTATACACGAACCCGGAAGCTATACGGGCATTTTCCCGTTCAGCAAATATGAAGAATGGCGCAAAAATGCGTCGCACCTGCGTCATCTGGACGTGCTTGCAGATAAAGTAAAAATATTGCAAAAAGAGATCGAAGCTTTGAGGAGAAAAGATTAATGAGTACACACATGGACATTCATGGAATCATGCAGCATTTGCCGCACCGTTATCCTTTCCTGCTGATAGACCGGGTGCTGTCTTTTGAACCCGGAAAAAGTATTGTGGCATTAAAAAATGTGACAATTAACGAACCATTTTTCCCCGGACATTATCCCCATCATCCGGTGATGCCCGGTGTCCTGATTATTGAGGCAATGGCACAGGCTGCAGCGCTGATTTCGTTTTGTAGTGAGGGAACCAAACCGGATGACAATACTGTTTATTATTTTGTCGGTATTGATGACGCCCGCTTCAAGCGCCCGGTTATTCCCGGAGATCAATTAATCCTTAAGGTGGAAATTTTACGCAATATGCGGGGATTGTGGAAATTTAAAGCGGTGGCGGAAGTGGAAGGGCAGGTTGCGGCGCAGGCTGAGCTCATGTGTACCATGAGGACCAAATGATGGGAGCCCACATGATTCATCCCACAGCGATCATTCATTCCGGCGCCAAACTGGCTGATGATGTGGAAATCGGTCCATATTCAATCATTGGCGAGCATGTGGAAATTGGCGCGGGCACCGTGGTGGGGCCGCATGTGGTCATCAACGGTCATACTCGTATTGGGCAACATAACCGAATTTTTCAATTTAGTTCATTGGGTGAAATTCCCCAGGACAAGAAATATGCCGGGGAACCCACACGTTTGGAGATCGGCGACCACAACACCATTCGTGAATTCTGCACGTTAAATCTGGGCACTGCCCAGGATGTAGGTGTGACCCGCTTGGGTAATCATAATTGGGTTATGGCCTACGTGCATATTGCGCACGATTGTCAAATTGGCAATCATACGATTTTTGCCAACAATACCCAGCTTGCCGGGCATGTTGTGATAGACGACTATGCAATTCTGGGGGGGTTTACCGGGGTGCACCAATTTTGCCAGATTGGTGCGCATGTGATGACCGGGGTGGGAACGGTGGTATTGCAGGATATTCCACCCTACGTGACCGCCTCCGGCAATCCAGTCGCTCCGCACGGTATTAATTCTGAAGGACTGAAGCGGCGTGGTTTTTCAGGCGATGCGGTGATGGCGATTAAGCGTGCTTACAAGACGTTATACAAATCAGGTTTATCTCTGGAACAAGCGAAAGAAGCCATACTTCAACAAGCCGATACTCACCCTGAACTTCACGCGCTGGCAGATTTTCTGAGCCGATCAGAGCGCGGCATTGTTCGTTAAGTATTTTCATGCAGCAATCCATAAAAACCATTGCCATGGTGGCGGGCGAAGCTTCGGGCGATCTGCTCGGAAGTCACTTGATTAAAGCGCTCAAGCAGGCCGGAACATCCCTGCATTTTGTCGGAATAGGCGGCCCCAAGATGCAAGCCGCTGGGATGGACGTTATGTTTCCCATGGAAAAACTTGCGGTGAATGGCTATGTTGAAGTGCTACGCCATTATCGGGAGATTGTTGGAATACGAAATAAGTTGCGGGCACAGCTTATTGCGAATCCGCCGGATCTTTTTATCGGTATCGATGCACCCGATTTTAATCTTGATCTTGAGTTGGCATTAAAAAACAAAGGGATTCCAACTGTGCATTATGTCAGTCCATCAATCTGGGCTTGGCGCGGCGAACGGATCCACAAGATAAAGCGTGCAGTTTCCCTTGTTCTTGCCTTGTTTCCTTTTGAAACTGCGCTTTATGAACAGGCGAGGGTGCCGGTCAGTTACGTGGGGCATCCGCTGGCTGATATGCTGCCCGATCATTCCAGCCGTGCTGCGATGCGTGAACAGATGCGTCTGCCCCAGCAAGCAATGGTGTTTGCGTTTTTGCCGGGTAGTCGACAGAGTGAAGTCAGGCAATTGGCAGAAACTTATATAGAAACTGCAAAACTGATTTTGCAAAAAATTCCCGATGCGCAGTTCCTGGTGCCGCTGGTTAGCCGGGAAACAAGGAACATTTTTGAGAACGTACAATGGAAGTTGGAAGGGCAAAACTTGCCCATCACGTTACTATTTGGCCATGCACATGATGCCATGATCGCTGCCGATGGTGTGCTGGTTGCCTCCGGCACCGCTACGCTGGAAGCTGCCCTGCTTAAACGTCCCATGGTCATTACGTATAAGATGCCTGCTTTCACCTATTGGTTTAGCAAACGCAAACAATATCTGCCCTATGTAGGACTGCCCAATGTTCTTGCCGGAAAATTTATCGTTCCTGAACTTCTGCAGGAAGATGCAACTCCGGAAAATCTTGCCCAAGCCCTGCTTAATCTAGTTGCAGACAAGCTGGCTGTTGCCGAACTGGAAACAATTTTTACTGAAATGCATGCCACCCTCAGACAGGACAATGCACACAAAGCGGCCCAGGCAATTCTGCCTTATTTGAGCGGTAGAAAATGAGCCCGAATCGCATCATCATATGTGGTGTTGACGAAGCGGGTCGTGGTCCGCTAGCCGGGCCGGTTTATGCGGCGGCAGTTATTTTAAACGAGAACTTTCCCATAGCTGGTCTGGCCGATTCCAAAAAGCTCAGCGAGAAACGCCGCGATCAACTTGCTATTGAAATTAAAAAGCATGCGCTAGCCTGGGCCATAGCGGAAGCCTCGGTGGAAGAAATAGATGCGATCAATATTGTGCAAGCCAGCTTGCTGGCTATGCGCCGCGCCGTCGAAGCGCTAGCAATCCAACCGCAGGAAGTTTGGGTCGATGGTCTGTATTGTCCAGAGACGGGCCTGCCCAGTCGTGCGATTGTTCAGGGTGACAGCAGCGTAGCTGCGATTTCTGCCGCCTCTATTCTGGCCAAAACTGCGCGCGATGCAGCCATGCTTGTACTTCATCAAAACTATCCGAAATATGGATTTGACCGGCACAAAGGATATCCGACTGCGGCGCATATTGAGGCTTTGAAACTGCATGGTGTTTCAGCGGTGCACAGAAAAAGCTTTCGCCCAGTGCGGGCGTGTTTACTGTAAAAAATAACAAATAATTAAATGAATTGGCTAATTGATTGCAGGTTTGATTGATTTTTCACAATTATTTCTAACATTAGGCTATCATTTACCTAATCGGGCGGGGAGAAGGCTCGGGCTCACACTATAAATAGAAAGGCTATCATGCTTGAAAATAAAGTTGGTGTACTGGTTGGTGCGATTGTTCTGTGTGTTGTATTTTGGTTGGTTGGCGGATTCGTATTCAAGGCATCGTTTGCCGGGATGATTTGTGTCATTATTGGCATTACTATCGTCGGTTTGGCGGTTGGTAACTTGATGAATACCCCGTGTCCAAGCGAAAGCGAATCGAAATCTTAGTAGATCAGGCTATGTAAAACTGTGCGAGTTTAAAAAGCAGGGGTGACCCTGCTTTTTCATGTGCGCCCAGCATGGTCGCACTCTTGGAGGTGAAAGTCCTCCCGTAAGTTGATCACAGCGAACGAAGCGAAGCGCACCTGCATGATGGCTGAAGAGTGTGGGGAGAGCGTAGCGAGGGGCTAAGCGTGGAACGAAGCTGCAAGCCATTGTCCAGACGGGCCGCCCTTTGGTGACGGCGTAGCCTTTGATTCGTGAGCAACTGCTGATTCAACAAGCGTTGTTGCAAGCGCTGCAACCGATTCTCGACCCTACTTTTAGTGAGTGCAGCTACGGCTTTCGGCCCGGGCGGCGTGCGCATGACGCGGTCTTGACCGCGCAGACGTAGGTGCCGTCGGGTCGACGGATCGTGGTAGACGTTGATCTGGAGAAATTCTTTGACCGGGTCAATCACGACATTCTCATCGACCGTCTACAGAAACGCATTGGAGACACCGGAGTCATCCGGTTGATTCGTGCGTACCTGAATAGCGGGATCATGTGCGAGGGCGTGGTGCTGGAGAGGTATCAGGGCACGCCGCAAGGCGGACCCCTGTCTCCGCTACTGGCGAACGTCTTGCTTGACGAAGTAGATAAGGAACTGGAACGAAGCGGCGATTGCTTTGTGTGCTACGCGGATGACTGCAATATCTATGTGTGTAGTCGTCGTGCGATCCAGCATAAGCACTGGAAACGCTGCACGACGATGAACCGGGAGTTGCGTGCGCTCGGCGCATCGCCGGGAGTGGCGCAACGAGTGGCGGCTAACTCTCGCAGCTGGTGGCGTAACAGCGATGGCGTGCTGTAAACCGTGATGACTACGCCTACTTTGATATAAGTTAATTTCAAGCAGCAAGTTTCTTTATAGATTCAAGCACAGCCTCTCCTTTAAAGGGCTTTACAATCCAGCCTTTGATACCGGCTGCCTTTCCACGTTCTTTCATGTTCGGGCTGCTTTCAGTTGTGAGCATAATGATATTGACTGTGCTGTTTGCAAGTTCTCCACGAACTTTTTCCACCATCGTTAAGCCATCCATATTAGGCATATTGATGTCGCAAAGCACAAGCTTGATACCTGGATCTCCTTTTATTTTGGTAAGCCCATCTTTTCCATCAACCGCTGTTGCAACGTCCAGCCCACTTTTCTTTAAGAAGCCTGCAACTTCGTCACGTACGGTACTTGAGTCGTCTACAACCAGAATCTTTGCCATTTTGCCGTCCTCGATAAAAATAATTTAGAATAATTCCAATTCGCCCGAATCTACAAGAGATTCGACGTCTGTCGTGATTTCCTTAAATGCATCCGGTGACCAGTTGAGATTAAAAATAAAACGTTGATAAAGCTTAACTTCTCTTCCGGTATCCTCATCTACTAATGTGTAAAAGAAACATAACTGGGGATTCTCTGTGCCGAAAGAAATGTATCTATGTTTGTGATTGACAACCAGCGGTACTTGCACTTGATTTCCTGATATTGCAGTAGCATCTCCGATAAAACGATTCTTGAAAGCCCCCCAAATTAAATTAGTGATTTCACCTAGCAGGCTGTTCACGGTACGGAAGTTTGCTCCGGGATCGGATGGACTATAGCGGTCAATCAATTCAAGGATAGGCTCCTCTTCTGTTTGCAACATCATGTAGCCTCGGCACCAACTGCTTTCCAAAGGAATAAGGCTGAATATTTCACCAAAAATAACTCGGTCACGAACAATATAAGGTGTATTAAGCGATATTTTCAGTGCTGTTAGCTGGCTGCTCAGCACCGATTCCGTAATCTCGGTAATACCGCGCACCAGCGCGTTCGGATACTCTAAACTAAAAATATACTCATCGATTACCTTGCGAAGACTCGGCAAATCACTGGAAACGTACGCCCCACAGAATGAGCTTCGATGCTTTTCAGGAAGGTCATCGAGCTTTGCACTATGCTCACGGCGAATAATGATTGGCAACTCAGGCCGTATTGCGTGGATTTGTGAGGCGATCTCTGCATTTTCACCAGACGAGTCGCCATAGCTCTCAGAATAAAGAATAGCTCCAAGATCAATGTTCGATTGCAAGACAGGCAAAATACGGTCCTTATGTACCTTGAGAGCCACAAGATTATTTTCATCGCAAAACTGCTTGATGGCTTGTGAATGTTCGTAACTATCATCCAGAACCAGTACTTTGCTTACGAGATTTTCTTTCACTGCATTGCCATCAATTGCATTCATTATCTAAGGCTTCCTTAAAATAATTCCAATTCACCAGACGTGTCCGCAGTTACTGACGTGTTAACGGAAAAATCTATCGGGGCATATCCACACATGCAAATCGTTGCTTGTAGGCGAGCAGTGTTGTTTATTGTTATTGAATACCGGGTTACGTGCTCTGGATTTAGTTCGCTCAAAAATGAAAAGCACCGGCTGCTCAACGTATAGGGAGTCGACATGCCTAAATGAGGAAAATATTGCAATAACTCACGGTTCATCGCACCGCTACATAGATTTCCAACTTCTGAAAACACCTCGGAAAAGGATTTTGTAGGGGATTTACTTAGAAAATAATTCTGTGTCTCTTCGTCATCACCAATATGGAAGATGGTGAGAACCTTGAATAAAAAAGACGATATAGTCAAAACAACAATATCTTTTTCATGGAACATGGAACCTGTATTCTCATTCAGTGCCTCAATTTCGCAGACATCAGCCTGATCCATGATGAGGCTCTTCTTGGCGGATTTTGAAAATATATAATCTATACCATTTTTGGCTTGCTGGCTTATCACACTGCTCACCTAATGGAGTGTTGTTCTCAACTGATTAATTTTAGAATCAACCCCGCTAATAGCTGCCATAATCATTTTTCCGCTTGCCTGAATATCCTGGAACGTGACAGTAGTAATCAAGTCGTTCTTGTGGAGGCTGTTGCCATATTCCGTTGAAAGAATTCCAGATCGATCTGCAAGTGACTTCACCTGATCAGCAACAACAGCAAAACCCCGTCCATATTCTCCAGCACGAGCTGCTTCGATTGACGCGTTTAAGGCAACCAGAATGACATGCTTGGCAATATTTGCAAATTCCTGATTCTTTGAGCGCATGTGACTGTTCTGATCCATTAAGGTAGTCATTTCTTCATGCCAGTGCTCAAATGTTACAGCCAGATCTCGAAGTCTCAATGCCTCGTCTGCAAGCTCGTTGATAAGCGTATTAATGTTGGATTTGAGTGCTTCATGCATTGCTTCAGCATTCTTGCGGTCATGCTCCATTTCGACTTGCATTTCAGTTATACGCGAAAGCAATTGATCGAGTGACGCGGCCAACTCCGAGACTTTCAAATGAAGTGCTGAAATTTCAGATTCGGCGTCAATTTTTTCGATATTACATTGGGATAATTCGTTACTGAAGCGGGAAACTGTGAGATTCAATTCGGCAACTTGAGTTTCGTAATGAGCCCGTAACCGGGCTGCTTTCTGAGTGTTTAGTGAACTGAGAATGATAAAGCATACACCTGAACAAAAGGCACCACCCATCAGCGCACTCACAAGGTATTCAACAATCATGGTTTCTATTTTAACTTGCTATTGAATTAGTAATTTTTGTTTCCATACTGGTATCAACACCCATTTCCATCAAAATGTCATCACTTCTACGTAGAGGATGGAAATGGAATCCTTCAACATTTTCTGAAAGTACCTTGGGTAAATACACGACAGTCTCGAATTGACGGAATTCAGCTCCGACTTTGTCATCAGTAAAGCCTATCTCAATTTTGCCACCTTCATGTTTAACAAAGTTCAAGACTGCATCCATACCAACGCCACGCCCCGAAACTTCGGTAACACTTTGGGCAGTAGTAAAGCCTGGACGAAGAATCAAGCTTGCTGCATTATCATCGTCAAGTGGCTTATCTGCATTAATCAACCCCTTTTCAAGGGCTATCTTGCGTATACGAGCAAGAGCAAGTCCCCGGCCATCATCGCTAAGCTTGATTCGCAGCATGTTATCTTTGACGTCCATCTCTAGATAAATTGTTCCAGCTGCCGACTTCTTCTGTGCCAGACGCTCCTCAGGAGTTTCTAGCCCATGATCAACCGAGTTTCTAAGGAGGTGCATAAATACATTTTTTAATGTGCCGGCTACTTGTGTGCGTACGACGTACCCGTTATCTTGGACATTGATGATTGGGGGCGCCTTGCCAAGTTCGTTGGCGAGTACCCGTCCCCGTTTGGTATCAATCAAGCGATGTCCGAGGAACTAGTATCAATAGCCCTTGGGTTTTGGTATCCGGCAATGCACAACAAGGCACCTACCAGTCAACAATAACGCTCCCAACTACAGCAGTTCCAGGGCAATGGACCATCGGGTGCATTGCCTTTGTAAACACTCTTGGCTACACAAGTACAAACGGGGGATATCAACAGACATTCACTGTGAATAACTAATACCACTAATATTTCAAAAATTATAATGGTGAGCAGTTTTCACCTCGAAAATTGTGTGCGGGTCGATTCCCTAAGGTCAATGTTGAGAACTGCCTGCCTGAAAACAGAAATTCATGCAACTTAAGCAAAGTATCTGTTCACGTGTGAACAGATAGAGAATTGCTCAAGGTAGTTGAATTACTATTTCCAAGAGCCCAGATTCGTCCGAATTGGCGAGCCAAAAAGCGCTCGAATATTGGTATGCTTCTTTAAAAGTTTCATTTGAAGTGTAGCTAATACGTAGCTAACTGACGGAAATACTCTTGTGATTAATGCTTTTTGTGGCTTTCCAAGTGCTAATGCAGGTAGCGCAAGGTATTGATTAAATGATGTTAGAATAAAATACTAAAAATTTACACCGGCTTGGCAAGCCCATGCCAATTGAACAATTTGAATCAATGCTGAAACGAATTTAAGCATGTCCTGCATTGCTACATATTGGAAATTTTAAGACAATGAATCTTTTTCCTCAAAATCTGAACAAATTAAATATTCATTCTGGTGTTGACCAGAGTGCATGAAACAAGTTGTACAGTCAGTTGGATTCTGAGCAATTTGTTTTTGACAGACCCCAAGCCAGTTTTCGTATTGATCCTTATATCGTTGCCTAAATGAGGAAGAAAACTTAATCAAATATTCAAGTAGTCTTGCTTGCAAACAAGCATCAGATTTAGTGCAATTATCCTTGCGATACGTTAACCAGATGAACTCATCAAAGGTCATTCCAGTGTCCCTGATTTCCCCGGTGTAGCCTAAAGAATTATAAAAATTGTCATAGTCGATAATTTGATGAATCACATCAATGCCAACAGTAATTAAACCATAATGGTACGAGCGATTTTCTATGTTGAATGTGAATCTCGGAACTACTGTTTGATCTATATTAGTGATTTTCTTCATTGCGTTTGCTCCAAATATGGCCGAGCTACTCAGTTACTACAACAATAATATACTTACGTTAAGCATTGATGAATTTCAATTAAAAATATTTGGAGGGTTTTAAAATTCTCCACATTAATCGTTGATTTATGGGATTGGAATAAGTCAATTAATCGAAATCAAGCGAATGTAGTATGCCAATTTAAAGTTTAGGAGCTTTGCGATTGAGCGCTTAACCCAACTCTATTGCACCAATGATTATCGCTATTTCGTTCATCGCACCAATTTGGTTCCTCGTTTTAATAATATTGAAGCATTTCCCTTGGATCATCATGGTTGTAATGTGGCATAGATCATGCTCGAATGCTGTAATTCCTTCAATGAAGTAATCCAA
>Ga0364859_10567_pt1 | contig 17110 bp, 8 predicted proteins | sample ExccelAu500001D3_FD_206911 | JGI IMG/M metagenome (GOLD analysis project Ga0364859, IMG submission 206911) | Enriched cells from Trout Bog Lake Hypolimnion, Wisconsin, USA - BchlTB.Aug20.5000.01 .D3 | ecosystem: Environmental > Aquatic > Freshwater > Lake > Hypolimnion/Profundal zone | place: USA...
CGTTCCACTCAAAGTGACGGTTCCGAGAACAGATCCAGTCGAGCCCCCTACAATCGAACTGGGGGTGATTACGAGGTTCTGCACGGTTGCAGCCCGAATAGACAGCTGGGCCGATTGAGTGCTTGAACCGATTGCCGCGGTAATCGATGCTGTCGTGTTGGCGCTTACACCCGAAGTCGTAACCGTGAAATTGGCGGTTTGGCTTCCTGGCGACACAACGATCGAAGGTGGAACCGTAGCGTTCGTTGAACTCGACGTGATGGCGAGAGTCAGGCTAGAAGCAGGGGGTTGAGATATCGACACAACGGCAGTGCTCGCTGCGCCGCCGACGAGAGATGTTGGGTTCAGGGTTATCGATGCAACGGTGAATGGACTGACGGTGAGGATTGCGGTCTGACTTGCGCCGTTGAAGGTTGCCGTTATCGTAGCCGTACGCGTGGATAGGACGGGGATCGTAGTTACACTAAAGGTGGCAGCTGTCGCCCCGGGTTGTACCGTGACCGATGAAGGAACGGTTGCTGCAAGGGGATCCGAACTAGTGAGATTGACCACATCGCCGGAAGCAGCGGCAATCGAAGTTAGGTTGAGAGTGCCGGTCACCTGAGTCTGCGATCCGCCAACTACGGCAGTAGGTGTGAGGCTTAGGTTTTGGAGGCTGGGTGCCTGGATCGCCAGAATTGCCGTCTGAGTCGTTGTCCCGATCGTCGCATTGATTGTCGCATTCCATGACGAGGAGACCGGGACTGTCTGGACGGAAAACGTCGCTGAGTTTGATCCTGCCGGAACGGTAATCGAAAAGGGAACGGTCGCATTAACATTGCTTGAACTGAGCTTGACCGTAAGGCCATGTGATGGGGCGGCGCCGTTCAAATTCACCGTTCCTGTCGCCGATGCCCCACCTACTACCGATGTTGGCGCCAATGTCAGCGAAGTAAATGCGGCAGGAAGAAGGGTTACTGTTCCAGTTGCCGAGCTGAACGGTAGTTTGGCGACGATGTCGTTCGGTTCGGTAGTTACAACGCCGTTACTTGATACAGTAAAAGTAGCTGAGGTCGCTCCGGCGGGAATCAGGACCGAACTCGGAACTTGTACGTCCGATCCCACAGTTGTGAGCGAAACTGTGACTCCACCGGGAGGAGCTGCTACAACGAGGGAGACCGTACCCGTGCAACTATTGCCTCCGACCATGCTGTTTGGAGAGAATGTCAACGTCCGGACTTGGGGTGTGTTCTCGAACTTACTTACAAACCCCGTGAAGATCATGGCGCCCCACCCGGTGTCCGTGTCCCAGCCTGGGCCGGCGACCGACGCAACGCCGTTCGGGAGGTTTCCATTAGCTCCAACTGTGATGTCGTAGAAGACGGAAGGGTCGCCGTTAAACGAGTATAGGAGGTCTTGAATTCGACCCATCCGATAGTTACCAGACAAGTCGGAAGAGAGAAACCCGTCGGCGATTAGCTGCTGCTCGCAGTCGGCGAAGGCTCCGGCAAAGGTGGGCGATGCAGTACTGGTTCCATATGCTGGCCCGACGTTTCCATTGAAGCAGATCAGGAAGCCGGTATTCAAATCCGAATTGAGGGCTACGTCCGGGATCAGTCGATAGGGAGAGGTAGCCTTGCTCGGCACACCCGGGCCAGCTAAGAACAGGGGCGTTAGCTGATAGCCGGGGCGCACATTGAACGGGTCCGAAGTTGGAGCCCAACCGCCTCCTCCGGAATCGCCTTGTCCATTCCACCCGATCTCGCTTATCCGGTTTCCGGCGCTGTCGATGGTGGCAGTGGTTCCCCCTACCGTGAGTACCTCGGGGTCCATCATCGGGTAGGCAGCGTATTCGTTGAGAGGATTATAAAAGTAGTTCGTTCCATGGTCTCCAGATGCGGCCATGTAGGTGATGCCTTGGGCACTCATCGAGAGGTGCAAGTTATGAGCGGAGAGTTGAGTCAGGCTGTCCCAAACCCAAATGTAGCTTTCGGTGACGATGTCGGCAGAATTGTCATCGGCCTCGGTAGTCAAGAGGCCGACGTAGTCGTAGCTTCCGCTGGGCTCGCTGTTGTCGTAGATGATGAGATTGCAGAGCGGAGCCATGCTGATCGCCAGGTCGATATCCAGATCGCCTTCCGACATCTGATAGTTGCTTTGGCCGGTGCCGCCGCTGATCGATCTGACAGACACGTTTGTTCCTGCACCATCCACTGGAACCGGCAACCCAAACGTTTCGCATTGAGCGATTTCGTTTGCGAGCCGAAAACCGTCGAAGCTTGAGATGGCAACGGTTCGACCTTGACCTTGCGAGCCGCCGTTGAAGATTGGCGCGACGCTATAAAGGACTTTGGCTTGAGCTGGTGAGATGCCAAGTGATCTAGGGCGCGTGAAATTCTCTAATCCGGAAACGTCGAGTACATAAGGGGCGATTTCCGATGGTATCGAAGGGGGAGATGTCGCTGAGAATCGAATCCCAGAGTCCATTGGGCCGGATGGCGCCACCTTGAACAGCGAGATCGGCGTCAGAAACGCCTTTTGGACTTGGGCGACGGTTGCATCGGCCAAAACCGAGAGGTGGTTCTTTCCCTGAAGGCGTACCTGCATTCCCACTGACCTAAGGTAATCGACGACCTTCTGAACTGCTGAGGAGGGGAGGCCGAACCTGCGGCCGACTTCTTCCGGTGTAACGAAATGACGGTAATCGGGGCTTTTAGGATCGGAAACTGAATCGACGAACTGCTGCATTCCGACCGGATCTCTATACGGGAGGCTTACTGCAATGTGAAGGAGGTCGGATCGGGGTTTCGCTCCTATCGGTTCAGCTTGCGAGATCTGAGCGGGCAGGGTTTTTCCAAGCTGAGTCCACCCAGTAATGTCGTGAGGCGATCGGTGACTTCCCAAATTACCGAACAAGCCCAAAAGGACAGTTGTATAAATCGCAATCATTGGCAACTACCTATCTGACCGATCCAAGCTCCCATTGTAGGGCAAGAAATCAGGGAGCGATGACCCAATTATGTTCAGCCGATTCGCCAGTTGAGGGCGACATAACCTAGACATCTGACACTTCGAACGGAGATACTCGGTCTGCCACGCAGACGACTGAGATACCGCATTCGATTCGGGTGTCACGTAAAAGCGTGAGTTGGCTCGTTTCGGCAAGTGGATCACTATATCGTTAGGAATCTGCATCCAATAGATATGCCTCCGAAATTTCTGTTTACCGACCTAGGCGGCGTCATCCTGACAAACGGCTGGGACCATAGTTCGCGTGAGTGTGCGGCCGAGCATTTTGGGCTCGACCCTCACGAACTGCAGCGCCGCCACGAGGCGGTGTTCCCGAACTATGAGCAGGGTTTCAATACGCTTGAGGAGTATCTGGACTTCGCCGTCTTTCATCAGCCGAGGAGTTTTGGGAAGCCTGAGTTCGTCGAATTCATGGAAAGGCAGTCACTGCCCTATCCAGACATGATCGACTACGTCAAGAGGCTCAAAGCAAAGCACAACCTAAAGGTTGTGGCAGTCAGCAACGAAGGGCGCGAACTGGCGAGATACCGGATCGACACTTACGATCTCCGGAGCTTTATCGACAGTTTCATCGTTTCGGCGTTTGTGGGGCGGCGAAAGCCGTATGCCGATATTTTCCGCTTGGCGCTCGAAGTAGCCGGTGCGGAAAAGCAGGAAGTCGTCTATCTGGACGATCGGCAGATGCTGGCTCAGGGCGCCCATGACTTTGGGATCGATGCCATTTGGCATCGTAGCCTGGAACAGACAAAACGTGAATTGGAGGAGCGAGGACTCGCAAGCTAGACATATTTGCTTAGTTTTCAGCCAGGGATAGGCCGCATTACTCTCATCTCGAATATGCTTCGAACTTGAATGTTCGTTTAAGCGGTTAAACAAAAAGGAAAAGTCGATATGGCCACCCAATCCGCAAGACGCGGAGTTCAGATCTCAAGGATCATCACCAATACCGTCGCTTACATGGTTGCCATGTTTGCGGTCGTCGTGTTGGGGGCTCACGCCTTCATTTACACTGAAACGGAAGACAGAGCGCAGTGGCTCATTTCGATGAACCCGACTGTTGCCCTTATGTTGGTGCTGCTGGCGGTGGGCTTCCGAATCAAGGCGCTGGGTGATACTCCCAAACTCGACGGCTTGGGAAACTTCATCGGCGTGGCGGTCGCGTCGGTAGCCGGCATTAAGATATTTGGCTGGATCACGGGTAGCAACTTCGGCGTCGACGAACTGCTGTTCTCGCAACGATTCCTCGACTCGAGCCCCTATAAGGACCACCTAATGGAGCCGATGGCTGCGGTGTGCTTTGCTGCAAGTGGTCTTGTTCTCCTTTCGGTCAACGCCAAAAGGTCCAGTGGAATTCGTATCTACCAGACACTGGCACTCCTCGTGTTGTGCGTTGCGATGGTTTCCTTGGTCATCTTTGCCTACGGTGCGATGTCGATGTACACGCAGACCGGGCCGACACCGATGACGCTTCAAAGTGCGACTTGCTTTGCCCTTCTGGCTCTTGGAATGCTGAGCGCTCGGACGGATGTTGGCGTGATGCAATTGTTCACAGGGGAAGGTACAGGCAGCATTCTTGCTCGTCGCGTCCTTCCTTTAGCTATCGCCTTGCCGTTCGGCCTTGGCGCTCTGAGAGTCGTCGGAGAGCGCACCCATGTAATCAGCACCGATATTGGCGCATCTCTGCTCGTCATCTTGACCGTCGTCTTTATGACCGTTCTTATCGGCTCTGCGGCGGCTTACCTAAACAAGACCGACGAACAACGCAGGCGAGCGGTCAAAGAGCAAGAGCTCCTCACAATCAACCTCCGCGATGCCTTCGAGCGCGCAGAAGAGGCGAGTCGAACGAAGTCTGAGTTCCTCGCCAATATGAGCCACGAGATCCGAACGCCGATGAACGGCGTAATCGGCATGACAGAGTTGCTGCTTGGAACTCCATTGACCTTGGAGCAGCGGGCCTATGCAGGAACGATTCAACGCAGCGCCGATGCGCTTTTGACGATCATCAACGACATCCTCGACTTTTCGAAGATCGAGGCCGGAAAGATGACCGTTTCACCGACTGACGTCAACCTTCGGTCGCTTGTAGAAGAAGTTGCCAGGCTCCTTGCTCCCAGAGCCCACGAGAAGGGTCTTGAACTCACCGTATCGATCGATCCGAGCCTTCCCCTCGATGTGAGTGCGGACCCCGTCCGCTTGAGGCAGATCTTAACGAACCTTGTCGGCAACGCGGTGAAGTTCACGGAGAAGGGCGAAGTTGTAACAAGAGTCACCCTTGGCGCAATTGAAGAAGGCCGCGTCTCAGCCCACTTTGAAGTTAGCGATACCGGGGTGGGAATTCCAACCGACCAACTACAGACGATATTTGAGAGCTTTACTCAGGTCGATGGCACATCGACTCGGAGATTCGGTGGCACTGGACTCGGCCTTTCGATTACCAAGAATCTCGTCGAGATCATGGGCGGAAGGATGGGAGTTACCAGCGACCTCGGACGAGGAAGCACATTCTGGTTCGACCTTTCGTTTGAGAAGGGAATTCCCAGCGACGAAGGCGTACCAGCCGATTTTCCCGGATTACGTGTGCTCGCGGTCGATGACAACCCTACGAATCTGTGGGTGCTTCGCGAACTGCTTAAGTCGTGGGGCATGGTCGTAATTGAGGCGGTTTCGGGGCCCGAGGCGCTATCCGTCTTGAAGAACGAAGGACCAGAAGGGAAGATCGATCTCGTCATCATCGACCACCAAATGCCGGAAATGGACGGTGTTGCCGTCGCTCGAAGGGTCTCGATGGACCCACTGCTTAACAAAATCCCGATGATCCTTCTGTCGTCATACGGGTCGTACGCTTCGCTAGAGGAGCTACAAGAGGTTGGATTCGTTGGAGCGCTCGTAAAGCCAGTGCCAAGCACCGACCTAAGAAGATTGATCCACGACGCCGTATATCGATCGACCACGACCGAAGAGGTCGAGACGATCGACATGAGCGAACGGCAGATGACAGACCTGCGCGCATTGATTGCCGAGGACAATATCATCAACCGCGCGGTAGCGGCATCGATGCTTGAGCGTTGGGGATGCCTTGTCGTTCAGGCGGAGAACGGCATCGAGGCGGTCGATGAGATTCGGAAGACGGATTTTGATTTCGTCTTGATGGATTGCCAGATGCCGGTAATGGATGGCTTTGAGGCAACGGCTGCAATACGCCAGATGGAAATTGGCACCGGCCGTCACACCACGATCATCGCTCTGACGGCAAATGCGATGGAAGGAGACAGGCAAAGATGTCTCGATGCAGGAATGGACGGATATGTGTCGAAGCCAATTGACGCAAAAACCCTGTTAACAACGGTTTTGAAGCTTTGTGCTCAGGCACAATCACAGAACGTTGAGAGAACGATGAGCACAGAAGGAACGATCGACTTAGAAGGCTTGCTTGAGCGATGTGGCGGAAGCAAGGACCTCGTCCATAAAATCGCCCAAAAGTTTGCGGAGACCGGTCCCGGCATGGTTTCTCAAGTCAGGGACGCCATCGGCATTCGAGACGCCGACGCCGTTTACCGCGCCGCGCACCAACTAAAAGGCGCAAGTGCGACGATGGGAGCCGTGAAGTTGGCAAGCATCGCCGCCGATATCGAGATGCTCGGGCGAGAGGGGAATGTTTCTGCTGCCGCGGATCGAATATCCGCGCTTGAGATCGAGTTCCAGCGTGCCGTCCCGATGTTGCTGTCCGCCTCAAAATCGATCTGAAATCGACTCTTCTTATCGGTCGGCCGTTATGATTTTGTTCAGGGCCGCCGATAAGTTCTTATGCGACGGTTTGCTCATCGACTAGTATTCGGCATGGTCACTTTCGTGATCGCACTGGCGCCGAGTTTTGGAGCGGCCCAGACAATTTTCACTTACTCGGCGACCGACTACAAGACCATCGTCGCAACAGAGCCCGGGCCAATTACTGTGCCTGTAAACACGCTGATCATCATCCAGCCGACGGTGGGAGCGCCGCGTCCTCAAGTTGCCACCAGGACATTTAGTATCTCGTTCCGACCACCGGAAGTCGCCGGAGCAAGAATTCTGCAGGCCGTCGTCGACGATCAGATCGTGGACATCAACATTCTGCGAAGCAACATCGACGGTGAAATGGAAGCCCTGGTCGAGATTCCGATAGCGTCCGGAAATTCTCCCGAACTGAAAATCGATTGGAGCACGAAGAATCTTGGCCCCCTTGAGATGACCCTCAAGCCTGAACCGACAATCGCCACCGGAAAAATGCATGTTCGCGGTAATAACTCTAGGCCAAGCTCTCGCCCGATAGTCTAGGACACAAATTATCGGATTTCTGGCGCGAACGGGCGCGAGCACGAATACGACGCTGTAATATGGTTAGGCCATGATAGCGCTCTCAAACGGGGTCCTAGCTCTTTTAATTCCGCTTATTTCTACTGCTGCGGTTTCAGACGATCCAGTCTCTGTGCCGCAACCGCAAGTCCAGGCGAGCAAGCCACAACAGGAGAAGCCGAAAGAGCGAGATCCGATTAATCCGGATCGTCCGGGAATCGCCGACGGAAGCATGGTCGTTGGTCGCGGAGTCTTCCAGATAGAATTGGGAGGGCAGTACGAGAACCACGATCAAGGCGGAGGCGGACACCAGAGACTGCTTTTCACACCGGCACTCTTCCGCTATGGACTCGACAACCGATCCGAGTTGAGGATTGAGACCCTCGGATTCAACGAGGTTTGGCAAACCGGACAATCTGCGATGGGAGGATATGCGCCGATGTCACTGGGAGCCAAATGGCAGTTTCAGCAACCCTCCGACAAGAACGGTCAGTTATCGCTTGGGACGATTGCGCGTGTTTTTGCTCCTTCCGGGAGTGCTGGGTTTCAAACGGAGCACGCTACGGGAGATCTGAGGCTGGCCGCCGATTGGGTTGTTGCTCCGCACTGGTATCTAAACCCAAATTTCGGTTTTGGCTGCTACGAGAGTGGAGGGAGCCAGTTCACCGCTCTACTTGGGGCGATGACATTGAGCCGGGATCTCGATAGTAAGACACAGGTCTTCATCGACGGTGGAGTTCAAGCGCCCGAGGAGTGGGGCGGACTTACCGGAACGATTCTAGACTTTGGCATCACCTTTGTGCCTTCTAACGATGTTCAACTCGATGTCAGTGTAGGAACAGGTGTTAGTGGACACACCACTCCGCACCCGTTTTTGGGGATCGGATATAGCATTCGCTTCTGATGGCTCATTTCGTCTCGAAGGTGGGACCTTGAGCGAAGGGGGCCGGTTGTGGTGAAACTTCCTCAAAGCAAGGACACTGCCAGGATTGAGTCGTTCAGCGACAATGTTTTTGGAATCGCGCTCACCTTGCTGGTGTTGACGATCAAGGTTCCCGCAATTCCCGACGGCGACCACCCTGGATTTCTTCTGGAGACGTTGGCTAAACAGTGGCCCTCGTACCTAACGTACGTCATCAGTTTCTTCACGGTGCTGTTGATGTGGATCAACCATCACGTGATGTTCGAACGGGTGCAGAAAGCAGACCATGCGCTGATGTTCCTGAACGGAATGATGCTGCTTCCAGTCACGTTGGTTCCTTTCCCGACGTCTCTTCTTGCCGTCTTCATCAGTCATCCCCAAGCTAGGTATGCGGCAGCACTTTTCGCGGGCTCCTATGTGATGATTGCGGGCATGTACAACCTTGTCTGGGCTCACATTTCCCGGCTCAATATCAGGCTTGGCGTCAAGGAAGATGAGACTCGCATCCGTCGGATGACTAGGAAAATCCGGATCGTTTTCGGGCTTTACGTGGGTTCCTTCTGTCTCGGATTCGTGTATCCCCTTGCTTGCATAGGAGCCTGTCTTATGCTCGCGATCTATTTGGCGCTCCCCGAACTGCGAAATGCAACAGACTGACTGCACGCCATTTGTGCACGTTTAACCGCTCCCCTATGCAATTGAAGATTACACGGTTAAGTGCAAGTATTTGCCCATAAAGCTAGTAACTCTGACGGGAGTATGGTCACCAGTCTGCAAATTCGGGGAGAGAGACTAGACGAGAAGTCGGCAGACTTCGTTCAAAGTGTCGGTAATTCGTCGATTTCGACAATTTAACGGCCCAAACCTAGTTTCTACCGTTGTTTCTACTCCTTTTTGCCTACCTGAACAGTCTTTTTCATATTGGGTAGGGATGATTCCGCCCGCAATTGTGAACTATATGGTCAGTCAGCCTTCCTTATCAATCCCCAGCTTGGATTTCCAACTATATGGTAACGATGTTGTTCGGCCACTTCGTAACGGGACTCTTCCCGTTCGATTGCTGTTCATCTGTCTGTTGCTGATTCTCAGCCTATGTGCGAACGCCCAACTTGCTAGTTCGCCTTGGGCGAAATTCCACGGGAACAGCACGAACACGGGCGTCGGGACGTCTTCGGGAGCGACGAACGTCTTGAAATGGTCGTTCGCTACCGGCGGTCCTGTCAATTCTTCTCCTGCCATTGGAGTTGACGGAAGCGTCTATATCGGTTCGAACGATGGGAACGTCTATTCGCTTAATGGAGCGACTGGGGCGGTCAACTGGGCATTCGCAACCGCTCGCCCGGTCGTGTCCTCTCCGGCGATCGGCCTCGATGGCACCGTGTACGTCGGTTCGGAAGACGGCAACGTCTATGCCATCAACGGCCAGACCGGAGTCGCAAACTGGGTCTTTTCAGCTCAGGCCTCGATTGAGTCGTCGCCGACGATTGGCAACGATGGGACGATCTATGTTGGATCGGATAGCGGCGCCGTTTTTGCTCTAAACGGCTCGACCGGTGTTCCTATTTGGACCTATTTCACATCAGGGCAAATCCACTGCTCGCCGTCGATCGGTACCGACGGGACGATCTATGTCGGTTCCGAAGACGGGAACGTCTATGCGATTAACGGAGCCCTCGGTACCGAGAATTGGATCTTCGAAACTGGCGCGCCAGTAGAATCTTCTCCCTCGATCGGCCTCAACGGAATCATCTACCAAGGCTCCGATAATGGTGCGGTTTATGCTCTGAACGGAACGACGGGCGCGATGGTCTGGATGCAGCCGGTGTACGCCCAATTCGTCAACTCATCCCCTGCAATTGGAGCGGACGGCACGGTGTTCGTCGGCGCCAACTCGATTCAAGGTTTCTTTTACGCGCTAGACGGTTTGACCGGAGCGGTCAAGTGGAACTTCGCGAGCGGGAAGTACATCGATTCGTCGCCTGCAATCGCATCTGACGGAACGATCTACGTCGGCGGATCGACGAGTTCCGGCAACGGCGTCGTTTACGCCCTAAACGGTACGACTGGAGTTCAGGAGTGGGCTTTCGGTACCGGAGATACCGCTGGAATCTTCTCTTCGCCCGCGATTGGATCCGACGGCACCGTCTACTTCGGTTCGAATGACGGAAATGTCTATGCGCTGGTCGGAGTCCACATTCAGTCGCTCGGTGTCTATCCCTATGCGGTCGCCGGTGGAAACGGTTCGACTGGAACCGTAACCCTGAGCGCTCCGGCGCCGGCAGGCGGAGTCACTGTAATCGTCTCCAGCAACAATACGCTGGCGACTGTACCAGGCACCGTTTCAATTCCGGCTGGACAGACCGACGCGACCTTCCCGATCACCACGACTCCGGTTGATGCCTATACGCCGGTAACGATAACCGCAGGGTTCGGAATCACGTTATCCGCCACCTTAACCCTGAACCCCGCATCGGTGATGTCGGTCAGTTTGGATCCTTCCACCGTCTATGGTGGTGTCTCCTCAACTGGGACCATAACCTTAACTGGCCCGGCCGGCCCCTCTGGCACGACAGTGAATCTGTCGAGCAGTGACCCGAATACCGCCTCGGTTCAAGGTCCAATCTTCTTCAATCCAGGCGACACGACCGCTACTTTCCCAATTACAACGAACGTTGTCGGCAGTCAAGCCACTGTCGTTATTACTGCATCGGTTGGTAGTGCAGCACAGAACGCAACCCTCACCGTCCAACCAGCGACGGTGTCTTTGATCTCCCTCAATCCGACAACGGTGATCGGCGGAAGTCCATCGACGGGAACGGTCAGCCTTACGGGACCGACCGGTCCAGATGGCGCCGTTGTGACGTTGTCAAGCGGAAACTCGGCGGCGACAGTACCTGCTTCGGTTACGATTCCAGCGGGTCAGACGACGGCGACCTTTACGATCACGACGACCAGCGTCGGCGCGGCGACTTCCGCATTGATAACTGCCGCCGTAAACGGGCAATCTCAGACTTCAACCCTGACCATTTCTCCGGCCTCGATCGTATCGCTGACGCTTAACCCTGGCTTTGCCGCACAGGGAAGTTCGGTTACCGGTACCGTCACCCTTTCAGGTCCGGCTGGACCAGGTGGGGTCTCGATCACCCTTGCCAGCAACAACGCTTCAGCCGCGGTTCCTCCGACGGTTTCGGTTGCCTCCGGCCAGTCCTCCAACACCTTTGTCGTGACGACGACGTCGGTTACGACTCAGAAGGTCGCCGTGGTTACAGGCAGTCTGAACGGCGCTTCTCAAAGCGCTAACCTGAACCTTGTGCCGTTGGGAATCGCATCCCTAAGCTTCCTTCCGGCTATTGTTCCAGGGGGATCGCCGACGACGGGAACTGTCACGCTCAATGGCGTCTCTCCGAAAGGTGGCACGGTTGTTCAGATCACCAGCAACGTAACGACCGTCAAGGTTCCCGCAAGCGTTTCGATCGCAGCGGGGCAGACGAGCGCGACCTTCACTGCAACGACCTCGTCGGTAGCGATCCAGAAGGTCGCAACGGTGACGACTCGGGTTGGCGCTTCGACGCAGTCGGCCTTGATTACGATGACGCCGCCAACTCTCCTGTCGGTGGCGCTATCTCCTACGACCGTTTCAGGCGGTAAGTCTTCGCTCGGCACCGTGACGATCAGCGGACCGGCGCCAAGCAGTGGAATCGTCGTTCAACTATCGAGCGATCAGTCTTCGGCGACCGTTCCGACGACGGTTACAGTCGGTCCCGGAGCCACGAAAGCTTCGTTCACGGTAAAGACCTCGGTTGTTTCAGGGCAAGCGGTCGCGAACATCAAGGGAACGCTCAATGGGGGTTCGGCAACGGCGCAACTCACCATCAACACTCCCGCTATCGTATCTCTGACTCTCAATCCGGCATCGGTCGCAGGCGGTAAGTCGTCGACAGGAACGGTTACGATCAGCGCCACTGCTCCGGCGGGCGGAGTCTTGATCACATTGGCAAGCACATCCGGTTCGGCTTCCGTTGCCGGATCGGTGACGATTCCGGCAGGGAAAACTTCGGCGTCGTTTGCGATCACGACGACCAAACCGGGGTCGAAAACGACGGCGACGATATCGGCGACTCTTGGAACATCGGCGAAGGCTGCCGTACTTACGATCTCATAGAAGGTAGATTTACTTTTTTATAGCGTAGGATCGTGGTATCCGTGATCCGAAATAGCTCCCTCCATATACTGGTTCATCGCCTCCGGCTTTACAGCCGGAGGCTTTGCACGAAAGCTCCGTCATTGCGTCTTTTCGTGGCGATCACCCTCACTCTGATGGCGACACTGCGGAATTCGGTGGCCTATGGCATTGCTCCGACTCCGCTCGGATCTCCCAGCCTGGTTAGCGTCACTGTAAACCCTACAAGCGTAATTAGTGGCGCAACGACATCCGGAACGGTAACTCTCAGCGGAGCGGCAGACCCCGGCGGGGATATTGTGACGCTTTCGACAAACAACCCAGTCGTTTCTGTCCCGCAATCGGTTAAGGTCCTCGCCGGACAAACGACAGCGAACTTTACGGTCACGACTAACGGCGTCGGCGTTCAGACACCCGTTGTGATAACGGGAGCTTTAAGCGGAGTTGTGAAGACGGCAACCGTTACTGTGAACCCTGCCGCTCTGATCTCAATCGCTTTGAACCCAACTACCGTTCAAACGGGAAGCAGTTCGGTCGCCTCGGTGACCTTGAACGGACTAGCTTCGCCGACGGGATCCGTTGTCGCGCTGTCAACCAACAACTCGGTTGCCAGCATTCCATCGTCGGTGACGGTCCCAGCCGGACAAACCGGCGCGACATTTACCGTGAGTACCTCGGGGGCAGCAAGTGTCACGACTGCCACTATTTCTGGAACGCTCAACGGGCAGACCCAGACCGCAACTTTGACGATCAACCCTCCGCCTTTGGCGTCTATCAGCCTCAATCCTGCCTATGTTGTTGGGGGAGGATCGTCGACAGGAACGGTGACTCTCGTTAACCCGGCAGGTCCATCGGGAAGCACGGTCGCATTGTCGAGCAACAACGGCGTAGCAACCGTTCCGCCTTCCGTGGCCGTTGCATCGGGGAAGACCACGGCAACTTTTTCAATAACGACTACCGGTGTCAACGCGTCTACGACGGTTACGATTACAGGCACATTGAGTGGCGCCTCGCAAACGGCAACGCTGACTATTACTCCGCCCACTGTTACCAGTTTGACGTTGAACAAGACGACCTTGACAGGAGGAAGCAGTACCTCTGGTACTGTCGTGCTTACTGGACCAGCTGGACCGCTTGGGGCTCAGGTTTCGCTTGTTACGACGAATCCGGCGGCGATTATTCCTGGTTCTGTAACCGTACCGATTGGTCAGTCATCGGCTACATTCCCGATCAATACAACCAGCGTCGCAGCGCAAGCTACGGCAACCATAACCGCATCGTTGAACAGCACAGCCCAGTCGTCCACGTTGATTGTGAACCCACCTGTATTGACGACATTTACCCTCAATCCAACGACGATTGCGGGAATCAATTCGTGCGTCGGTACCCTCGGCTTGAGTGGTCCTGCTGCCCCAGGCGGGTTCATGATCAGCCTTGCAAGCAATAACCCACTGGTCCAAATTCCACCCTACGCTTCTATTCCGGGAGGATTGGCCACCGCAATCTTCTCCGTCTCAACGAAGATCACGTCGACTCCCACCATAGTGACAATAACTGCTAGTGCAAACGGTGTAACCCTAACTCAGAGACTCACTCTGACCCCGATCGGTCCGGCGGCAGTTTCATTCGCACCTTCAGCTTTACCAGGAGGAAGTGCTTCGAGTGGAACGGTCACTTTGAACGGACCGGCTTCGACTGGTGGAATCGTCGTTCACCTATCCAGTAGCGCGACGACGGTAGCCGTTCCTGCTTCGGTGACTGTTCCCGCGGGATCGCTTTCGGTTGGATTTGCCGCCAAGACGGTTGCAGTGGCAGCACAGAAGCCGGTTACGATTACGGCAAAGACTGGAGCAGTATCGGCAACGGGGACATTGACGGTGAATCCGCCGACTCTCGCTTCGTTCGCGATTGCACCAAGCACGGTCACGGGCGGAGTCAGTGCCACCGGAACGATCACTTTGAGTGGCGCGGCTCCGGTCGGAGGCTTGATTGTTGGTGTGACGAGCAATCAGGGGTCTGCAATCGTCTTAAAGTCGGTGACGGTTCCAGCCGGAAAGAACACTGAGTCGTTCACAGTCAAGACAGAACCAGTTGCAGTATCTACGATCGCCACTGTGACCGTGAACCTAAACGAGGTCTCCAAACCGGCTACGTTGACGATTCAACCGCCATCCTTAGTCTCTTTGAAGCTGCTTCCATCAAGCGTTATCGGCGGCAAGTCCTCTGTGGGGACGGCGACGATAAACGAAGCGGCCCCGGCAAGTGGAACCATCGTAACCCTCTCAAGCAACCTCGGATCGGCGACGGTCCCGTCTTCGATTACGATCCCTGCCGGCAAGACCTCTATCACGTTCTCTGTCACTACGACGAAGGTTTCAGCAAAGTCGACCGCTACGATATCGGCATCTGCGGGAGGGGCGACGAAGACCGCTCAACTCATCGTTTCGTAAGCAGCCCAACCCGAAATGCGAATTGAACGAATGAGTAGTCCTAAAGGCCTACGTGGTGCAGCGTTCGAAAAGGTAGAGTCACGTTTTCCTAGCGCGTAGGGTCGTGTGAATCCATGATCCATTTCAGTTGCGAGCTACACATATACGGCGACGGCCAGACTCGGTTTGCCAGGTTGCCGCGGAAGCTTTCCAGCATCAGATTCCTGGCTACGATTGCGCTTGTTTTATTTGCTTTGTCGGCAAGCGTCTTGGCTCAGAAAAAAGCTCCGTGGCCGCAAAGGCGAGCGAATATTCAGAACTCCGGCCTGGCTATAGGCGCAGGTGCGCTTCCTATTGTCAAGTGGACTTCTCTGCCGATCCAGAATTGCTCAGTGGTGGCGGCGGTAACGATCGATGCAAATGGAATTATCTACACGACCGGCACCGAGAATTACATCCCCTATCTCTATGCATTCGATTCAGTCACAGGGCTGATGAAGCTGAGGTCGAGCGTCGGGAACCCTACCGGGACAGTTACAATCGGTGGCGACGGTACTCTCTATTGTAGCGGGATATCCAGCGGCACCACCCCGACTGTTCTCCTTGCATTGGATCCGACAACTGGCGCCATCAAATGGTCTCGAGAGTTTGGGTTCAAAATCAGCACAGAGTTCACGATCGACAAGAGCGGGTCGCTCTATTTGAATTGTGGCGACGGCTATTTTTATTCCATCGATAGCGCTACCGGCGACGTCAACTGGAGCTTCGATCCGAACGTCAACCACGTGGTCGGAGAACTGCCGGCAATTGGACCAGACGGGACACTGTACTTCCCGGGCACTGGTGAAGACTTGGTCGCGATGGATCCTATCGATGCGACCGTGAAGTGGGACTGGGTCATACCTAACGGCAATCAGTTTGCGAATGGCGTCGCAAGCCCGGTCGTGGTTGGACCTGAAGGAAACGTCTATTTCAGCGACTTTTATGCGGATCTGTATGCGCTTGACGGGCAGTCTGGAAAGATCCTTTGGGAAAGGGATTCGGGAACTTTAGGAACCAATTTGGTTATGACCATCGCAGTCGGGCCAGACGGGACCGTTTACAGTGTCTATCCATTCGTTAACAGCCATGGATTGTCGTTCAATCTTGGTGCATTCGGTGCCGGCAAAGGCGAATTACTCTGGAACTACGTGTTTTCAGAAGACTTGACGGGAGCCAGTCCTGTCATTGCTGCAGATGGAACCATATATGTTGATCGCAACAGCTACGGAGCTGGAAACAATGGATTCCTCTATGCGTTTGATGGAGTCGATGGATCAGTCAAGTGGTTCTTAAACAGCGTGACTGGCGATCCCGCAATTGGCGCTGACGGCACTTTGTATTTGGCAACTTCCACTGGCGAATTCGTCAGCCTGGTTGCTTTGTTGAGCATTAACGTTGCTTCGGTGACATTCACTCCTTCTTCGGTTCAGGGTGGCAATGCATCTACGGGAACGGTGACTGTGACGAGTCCTGCTCAGCCTGGCGGCGCGGTTGTTAGTCTGCTTTGCGATACGTCGGTTGCGACGATTCCTGTTTCGGTGACGGTTCCCACCGGTCAGATTTCAGCGAATTTCAATGTGACGACGACTCCGGTTTCGGGACTGGTGGTTGCGAACGTGAAGGCTACGCTCGGGAATACGATAACGGGTCAGTTGACGATAACTCCCGCTGTTGTGACGGGTCTTTCGTTGAATCCGACGACGGTGCAGGGCGGAGATCCTTCGACGGGTACGGTGACGTTGAGCGGCCTTGCCGGTCCTTCCGGCTTGTCTGTAGCATTGTCGAGTGGGAACTCTTCGGCAACTGTGCCTTCTTCGTTGCTAGTGGCAGCGGGTCAGACGACGGGAACATTCACGGTGAAGACGTCCGGGGTGAATACTCAGACTTCGGTGGTAATCACGGCGACTCTGGGGCCGACGCCTCAAACGGCGAGTCTGACGATTAACCCTGCGACTTTGTCTTCGGTTAGCCTGAACCCGAGTACGGTCGGCGGCGGTGGAAGCTCTACGGGCACAGTGACGCTGAGCGGTCCTGCCGGATCGGGCGGAACGGTGGTGACTCTTGCAAGTAGCAACGCTACGGCGACGGTTCCCGCCTCGGTAACGGTTGCGGCAGGCAAGACGACGGGTACGTTCACGGTTTCGACAACAGCGGTGAGTTCATCGACTCAAGCCGTTATAACGGCGAGCTTGAATG
>Ga0364859_10568_pt1 | contig 17094 bp, 13 predicted proteins | sample ExccelAu500001D3_FD_206911 | JGI IMG/M metagenome (GOLD analysis project Ga0364859, IMG submission 206911) | Enriched cells from Trout Bog Lake Hypolimnion, Wisconsin, USA - BchlTB.Aug20.5000.01 .D3 | ecosystem: Environmental > Aquatic > Freshwater > Lake > Hypolimnion/Profundal zone | place: USA...
CAACAGGAATCATCGAAGCAAATTCTGCATAACACAATCCGGCAAACAAGCAGGCTAATCCTGAAATGACAAAAGAAATTACGATTGCAGGTCCCGCATATTGGGCAGCTGCCTGTCCTGACAAAACAAAGATGCCGGCGCCAATGATAGCTCCAATTCCAAGGGTGACAAGGTTGCCGGAATTTAATACACGCTTTAGCCCCCGTTTGTCTTGGGCCTGATCCATGAGGTCATTCATGGGTTTAGTATGGAACAATTGAGAACTCATGTTAGTCTGGAATTACAATAATTAATTGCCGAAAGTAATGATTTTATATTTACTTTTTTACCCGGGAGTGAAAATTCGGTTGGCGCTTTCACTACCCCCAATACATGGTTCAATCTTACTTCCCTTAAGATGATTTCTTTTATTAGATTTGTGTTCGATTTTTACCCTTAACCTATTGGTTTAAAAATGGAAATCCATTATGACCTCACGATTATTGTGCCTGTTTATAATGAAGAGGAAAATCTCTCCAGATTGGGTGTGGAATTATCAGCATTCTTGAATCAATCCAAAGTTAAGGCAAAGGTTTTGTTTGTTAATGATGGATCAACCGACCACAGCGTCACAATTATTGAATCCATCTGCGAGAATAATGAAGCATTTCATTTTATACATCTGAAAAGGAATAAGGGTCTCAGCACCGCCCTTAAAGCCGGAATTGACTATACTGACACTATTTATACGGGTTATATTGATGCAGATTTACAAACCTCTCCTTTAGATTTTGAAAAATTACTTGTATTTATCGATCAATATGATCTTGTAACAGGTGTTCGTGTAAACAGAAAAGACAACCTGGTAAAAAGGGTTTCTTCCTCGATGGCGAATTCAATACGCCGCTATTATACGAATGATGGGGTGTCTGATACAGGCTGCCCTTTGAAAATTATCAGGACAGAAACCGCTAAACGTCTCCCATTTTTTATGGGCATGCACCGTTTCCTTCCAGCTCTCGTTATATTAGACGGTGGAATGGTAAAGGAGGTACCTGTTAATCATTATCATCGTCACGCCGGAAAATCAAAATACCATCTCTGGAACAGAATATTTGGCACTCTGATTGATTTATGTGCATTCTGCTGGATGAAACGAAATTACATCCATTATGAAATAACTAGTAAAGGATGAAAGGAACTCAACTCTGGGTATTTGCCATTGGTATGGCTGCACAGTTTCTTTTTGGCGCCAGAATGATCGTTCAGTGGTTTCAATCAGAAAAAGCAAGCAAATCTATTTCTCCTACAATCTTCTGGCAATTGAGCATTTTGGGATCAATAGGCTTCTTAATCTACGGAATCCTACGAAAAGATTTTGCAATCGTCCTTGGACAATGCCTTGTCTATTATATATATATAAGAAATCTGCATTTAAAAAACAGTTGGACTTCAATACCTTTAGTATTTCGATGGCTGATAATCATATTGCCGTTTATAACGCTTGCTTTTCTTTTTTCGAATCACAAAGGAAACATTTTTGATATATTCAACAACCAGGATATCTCACTTTGGCTGAAAATATGGGGCAGTGTTGGCCAGATTGTATTTATCTTACGATTTTATTTTCAATGGATTGAATCTGAATCCAAAATGGAATCGATTCTATCGCTGCGGTTCTGGTTGATCAGCATTTTGGGGGGTACAATGATTGTAAGTTATGCCTTCATTCGCCGCGACCCTGTTCTATTTCTTGGTCAATTAGCAGGAATGTTGATTTACATTAGAAACCTGATGTTCATGATTAAAGCCAAAAACAGGGACATTGTAACTAAAAAGGGTATTTTTAATCGGAGTAAATCGGAGATATGAGTCGCCAAAACATTCAGATATCAATGCTTCTGATCATTATGATCTTCACTTTTTCAGTGAACAATGGTGTTTTGGATGCTAATATAATGGAAGCCCGAAATCTGACCACCGCACGCGAAATGCTGGAAAAGGGAAACTGGCTCAAACCAACCATGAATGGCGAATTACGTTTCGAAAAACCTCCGCTCCCCACCTGGATCTCCGCTGTCACCATGTCAATCTTTGGACAGGATAATGTGGGTTTATTAAGGATTCCCGCAACACTGGCCGCATTACTGCTGATATTTTTTCTTTTCAAACTGACAAAAGAACTGTCAGACGACGATAATGATCTCCCCTTTCTGGTATCCGGAACTGCAGCCACATCATTCTATATATTTTTCATGGCAAGGGATGTCAGCTGGGACATCTATTGTCACAGTTTTATGATTGGCGCCATTTGGCTCATGCATAGGGGATTGAAAAAGGAGGGCTCCAAACTGAAAGAATTTATCGGAGCAGGTATACTCATGGGATTATCCTTTTTAAGTAAAGGGCCTGTCTCATTTTATGTCTTGTTACTTCCCTATCTTATTGCCAGAATCATTACTTATGGATGGAATGAATTCAGTACAAAAAGGAATGCATTAATTATAATGATAATTAATGCTCTTATAGTAGGCTTATGGTGGCCTGTCTATATATTCCTTTCAAGTCCCGATTATTCAGCTTCTATTGCCATGAAAGAGTCTTCTGCCTGGCTAAACCGAAGTACCCAGCCCTTTTATCATTATTGGAGTTTCCCAGTTCAATCGGGTATCTGGACAATTATTGCAGTTATGACCCTTGTTTACCCTTATGCAAGAGATCGCGTTAATAGATACGGCAGTTATTTGTTTTTAGCGGGATGGGTTTGGATGGCAGTCTTTCTTTTGTCACTATTCCCGGAGAAAAAAGAACGATATTTAATGCCTGTCCTCATTCCTCTTTCTACCTTGACAGCATTTTACTTTAAGTATTTAATAGATGCTTTTGATAAACATTTCCAAACTAAGTCAGACACCATAATCCTGAGGTTCAACGGAATAGTAATGTCGCTGATCAGTATTGTGATCCCCGTTGCCGCGCTTATTATGTTAAAAGATAAGGACGACCCCAGAACAGTATATTTTATCATCTTGTTCATTGTCTTCCTCTTTATGGCATTTATTTTCATAAAAGCTGCAATCTTGAAGAAGCCATATTGGATATGGCAGGGAATGGTAGGACTGGTAATGATTGCCTGTCTTTTGTTGTTTCCGGTGATGCCAAAAATAACGATAACAAATCCTGAATACAGGTCTTACAAAGAATTGAGGTATCGTAATGACTTAAAAGAAATTCCTGCCTATTTTAATGGTGAAATTCCGGGTAAGTTCATAGAGGTCGTCTGGAATTGCGGTCGGGAGATAAAAGAGTGGAATCCCTTGTTAAATCCGAATACCCCTTCTCCCCCACCCTTCCTCTTCATGTCGCGTGAACAGCCCTATTTTATTCTTAGTCCTGCTATTCTCGCTAAATATCAGGTTGAAATCATAGGTCATTTTGATGGCAACATGGGAATAAAAGGAGGAAATCCTGTACTATCGAATTATATTACGATCATAAGGGATAGAAACAAATAAAACGATTTAAATTTTATAATTCCTGTTTTACAATAAGCTTGTTTATTTAACTCATAATTCATAACGCTTAACTCATATCTCTTGATTTCAACTCCGCCTACTCTCCGCCCACTCTCCGCCCATTTTAAGGAATCAGAATTATATATTTTAAATTCCCTGACTATTCATTTCTATGGCCTAAAGCCTATTAACCTAACCTGGACAAGCCAGAACCAAACAGGATATTAAATGTCGGATAAAATTATTTTCTTCTGTAACCCTTATCGGCAAAGGTTTGCAGAAGGTGGTCAAAAATATTCTGCCAAAAAATACATCAATTTAAATTGTAAGATACTAAAATGCATCCCCCTTCTTCTTTAAAATCTTGCTTGCCCCGCCATCTATCAAATCACTGCCGTAGAAATTGGAAATGGTTAATGCTTTGATTTCATTTTGAGGGTTGTTGAGCCAAAAGGGGTATTTGCCTGCAGAATTTACATGAATGATATTGCAGGCATTGATGACATTCAGGTTTCCTGTTGTGTTTGAAACAATTGAAGCAATACCTTCTACATTAACGCGGTTGAACTGCAGGTAATTAACATGGCTATTCTTTGTAGTGTTAAGCAAAACTGAGCTGTTTGGTATATCTTTAAAAGTTCTTGTTAACGATACGTTTGATATGCTGAGCTGATTGATCGAAGCGCCCTCAACAAGAATATGCGAAATGGTTGTGTTTTTTGTTGTATCGAGGCTGTAATATCCATCTACTTCCATTGTGCCAATTACAGTATTTTTTCCCCTGATGTAAATTGTCGGTTCTTTGGTTTCAAAGAACTTCCTTTTTATATTCTTAAAAATGAGCTGTTCTACATTGGTAGTCACATTGATACAGCTTTCATTGGGCATATGTTCCGGACCGGGATAAATCGACACGTCAACATCCTCAATGTTGAGTGTCCCTATATTTCCCGGACCTGCATAGGATATAATCGAGGGATCATGCTGATAATTATCCACTACTATCGCATACCCCTTTGTGTAACCCTTTAAATTCCTGATCGTAATGCGATCGACCCTGCTTTTGCCACTTAAAATTCTTATGCCAAAAAGGGAGCTGTTCAATGTAATATCATCTATTAAAATGTCAGAAATCGGTCCTGCGGCCTCCTCGGTATAAAATGCATCTTTCGAAAGTTTTCCATTCCATTTGAACCAATGTGTGTAAAGATCATCGGCATTTATCCCAATTGCATCATCATGAGTGTTTAGAATGCAATGCCGGATTACCCCATACTGCGAATTACCGTCGATGTGCAATCCATCGTTGTTAATCAGAGGATTGGGGCCGACATCTACCACAAGATTTTCATATACAACATGCGACACATTCGATGCAGCAAGTGCATAAGTTGCAGGTTTATATAAAAAAGCATCTCTTACGATCAGATTGTCCACTCCATGAAACCTCATGCAGGTAACAAGGCCGGTGATGCTGTCGCCCTTACTCTGCGCACCACGCGGTATTTGGGGATTGTAATAATTCCCGTTCCAGATTCCGCCAATTATAGTGATGTTGGAATCCTTTTTCGCCGCAAACGATTTATGTGCATTGATGAAGATGGAGTGATTGGAATGATTTCTTAAAATGGCGCCACACCCTGCACTGGCAATGATTGTGGTGTTGCTGTAAAGCGTAAGCCCCGTGATTGAATATCTTCCATCCCAATAAACCGTGATCGGAGATTTCATTGCTTTATCAAGAATCGATTGTATTACGGCCGTATTGTCGGTGCCGAAAGTCACACTGTTCATCCCTATTTCGGCATCAGATTTGGCACCAAAGGCTGATAAATAATAAACATTCTTAGATAAGACGTTATTCTTAACGTCCGCAATTAACTGATTAACGGGCCTTTTGCTCGTTTGAGAAAATGAGGCATTCAATGCCATCGCGACAATCAAAAACAGGAATGACTTTTTCATAATATAATGTTTTTTTAATTTCTCATTAAAGAAAAACGAGCTAATTATGCCATGCCTTCGGCATTCAGCTAGTTATTTCATCGATTCGCTATAATCATATCATGCCTTCGGCATTAAACACATGATATTTCAACTCTCGATTCATATTAATAAACAAAATTAAAGATTTAATTCAAGATCTTATCAGAAAAGTCTAAAAACCCCTAAATAGCCAAAAGGGACAAAACCCAGGTATCCACTAAAGGTGACAAAAGCCCTAAATTCCCTAAAGGGGCGATGGAGAATTCATAGACACACAACTTCTTCACCCCTAACCCCTAAAGGGGAACCGATTTTCATTTTCAGTTCTTTGGGATTTAATTGAGATATTATTTGTTTTTTATACAACATAAAGAATTATTTATTAATTTCATCCAATCTTGTTTAAATAGATTTAACCTAATCTCTAAACAAATGAAGCATAAAATCAAAAAAGCCATTCTGTCTTCAATGACCATTGGTATACTGCTATCTTGCGCTACAACAGGCAAGATTTCCGTTCAGATTGCTGTTCCACCACAGAATCCGCTTTCACCGGATATTCAAAGCATTGCAATTCTTAATCGCAGCTTTTCCGATAACTCTTATAAAATGCAATATGATTCAGTCGAGAATATGTTGGTAAATGATAATTTAACTTATACGAAAACATTCTCCGATACCGTTGCTGCTGACACAGTTTTAAATGTTGTCGCAAAAGCAATCTATGATTCACAGTATTTTGATGTTGTTGTTCCTTTACAGCGTAATATTTTGAGGGATGATAAAGAAGATGCAGTAACAACTCCTTTAGATACAACTTTCATCAATCTGTTGTGTAAAGATTTTAATGTAGATGGGGTCCTTGTGCTTGAAAATTTCTCTGAAAAAGTCAACAGAACCATTCGTGTGCTGCCTTCAGGTTCAAGAGCCATCTATAAAGGGATGATCGACCTGGCATATGATTCAAACTGGAGGTTTTATCAGCCGAAGCAAAACCCTGCATTTATAAATTATTGGGCAGGTGATGATCTATTCTGGCAATCTCCCGGTTATTATTATACATCAAACGAAATGGATAAAAAATTGCCTACAATAAGAGAAACGTTAATTACCGGTGCACATTTATTGGGAGGTGATATGGCAAATCTTATTTGTCCAATATGGGTAGACGCAACGCGTAAATATTATATTACCAGGAACAAGAAAATTGATGCCGCCATTCCTATGATTAAATTAAATAAATGGGACGAAGCTTTTGAAATCTGGAAGAATTTTGCATCAGAGCCAACTATCTCATTGCGCAGCAAAATAGAATCTAATCTTGCATTGGTATCCGAAATGAAAGGAAATCTTGATCAGGCAATTGAATGGGGTGAAAAATCCTTGAAATCGAACTACTCCAGGAATACAGAACTTTATCTGCTTAATCTCAGCCGTCATTCAATTAATCAAAACCGCTATTATTACACAACCGGGAATCCGGAAATTGATGCCGCAGTTGCTTTGATTAAATTAAATAAATGGGACAAAGCGGCAGAAATCTGGAAGAAATATTACCCCCAACCCGATAAGATGATGTGTGGCAAAATTGAATACAATCTGGCACTTGCAGAAGAAATGCAAGACCATATCGATCTCGCTCTTAAATGGGGCGATAAATCATTGAAGACAAACAACCTGCGGAGCACAAAACAATATCTTGACGAGCTTAAGCAACAATCTCATCTCACTAAAGTTGCTAAAAATTCAAAAGTACAATCTACAAAAAAGGTTAATGGTAGAGATTATAATTTGATGCCCTGGCTGCCCGATGGCTCAACGAATTTTGACTATTGATACTGATTTGATAATGCGCTGATGTTCTTATCAAAAAGTTCTTAAAGTTAAAAGTTTGTAAAGTTGAAAGGTTAACTTTATAAACTTTACAAACTTTCGACTTAATATTGGTGAAAACTCATGGAAACAAATTCCAGCACTTTAGGCAGTGAGGCTCTCCAATACGTCCAGGTATGTGCACCATCACGGATCCTGAATTCGTGAGGGATATCTTTCTTACGCATTGCAATGTGCACTAAACAATTGCCTTCTGAAAGAGCATCATCATCGCCGCAATCGATATACCATCTGACAGCTTTCTTCTGATCGTCAGGTATATTTTCAATCTGGATTAAAACACTGTAGCGTTTAAAATAGAACTCCTTTTCGGCATCAATAACACCCTCTAATCCCTGGAACGGCCTGTAAGATTTCATTTCATCAAGACTTTTGGGGCCAATCGCTGCGCTTAAAGGACAGGCGGAAGAAAATAATTCAGGATGATGCAGGGCATAAATGAAAGTTCCTCCTCCTCCCATCGAAAGGCCTGAAACAGCCCGGTATCTTTTATCCGCTTTTATGCGATAAGTTTTTTCAATGAACGGCATAAATTCCTGAAAAAAGAAATCCTCATACCTCCACTCATTTTTCACATCATTGTAATAGCCTCGCGTACCGGAATTTGCATCCGGCATAACAATTATCATCGGAGTTGCACTTCCTGATTTTATAGCATCATCTGCAATATTCAAGACCTCTCCAAACTGAACCCATCCGGTTTGATCATCACCCGAACCATGCAAGAGGTATAGAACAGGATAACTGCGTTGAGAAGTTTCATAATCAGGCGGAAGATAGACAGCGTATTTCCTGTCCATTTTTAATATTTTACTCTGCATGGAGAGGTTATCTGAAACTTTCCCGGTTTGAGCCAAAAGAATTGATGAAATGGCTAAGATGAAGGATAATGAGAATAGTTTTTTCATGGCGTTAGATTTAAAGTACTCAACTCAACAACTAAACAAAATTATCGAAATAATTCAATCAAATGAGAAACTGTTTAAAATTAATTCTATTGGGATTAAATACTTTGTACGTATTTAGTGTCCGTTCCCCAAATTGCAAATACCAAAATACCTATCAATCCAAATGCGGTTGAGACCAGGAATGTAGCTTCCGGGCTTACATATTTCCACAAGAATGCTCCTATAATTGCACTTAACGTGACAACTGTATCGCGGTAAAAATAATAACTGCCGAAAAATACAGGCTTTTGACTATCAGGCGATAAATCCATAATCAGAGATTTCCGGGTGGGTTCACCGAATTCTTTCAATCCCCTGATGATGAATGCGACAACCAGAAGTGAAAAGGTTGTTGAAAACCACAAAACCAGCGGGAACAAAGTAAAAAACATATAGGTAATTAATACGAATGGTTTTTTTCTCATCCGATCAGCAAAGTAAGCTACCGGTATATAAACGAGAAGGGCCACCATCATTTCAATTGCGGTCAGGATTCCAAATTGCGAGGCAGTGACGCCTGCCCCTCCGGCTGTATCCACCGCCCATATAGCGATATAGGAATACGGCATTTGCTCGCTGTAACGAATTAAAATATCACTGGTAAGCAGCCATTTTAGACCTGAAGGGAACGTCTTTAATGGCACAATTGCAGTGTGGCCATCGCCTTGGGGAGTGTCGCCTTTCAGGCTGATTTGTTGTATGATCGTGGAAATAATTCCCAAAATAAACGCCAGTATAAACGCAATCCTGATCCCATCGGTGATTCCAAAACGATCAATCAATACTCCGCCGATAATGGGGCCCAGTGCCATTGGGATCCGCCGAACCAAAGAATGCAGTGATACACCCATGACTTGTTTATTTCCCGGCACTTCACCTCTAATCAATTGCATGGCGGCAGGCAGCGAAAGACTCGTCCAGGAAAGGAAGAAGAAAGAACCTATAACTACCGCTATCCAATGGGGAAAAACAATGACAATCCCATAACCCACCATTGCAGCAAGATTGAATCCCAGGAGAGATTTTTTATAACCATACCTGGCTGTAAACCAGCCCCCGGGGATTGAATAGATTGCCCCTAACAGAACATTCAGACCGTTGAGCAATCCCGGAACCAGCAATGAGGCGCCTAAAGCTGTAAGATAAAGCGGGAGAAAGCGTTCCGCCATTTTCTCGCCAAGCCCGACAAGGATTACCATAGCCAGTAATCCCGTCAAGCCTTTATTGATACCCAGGAATTTCGTTATCTGCCTGATCATAGAATCTATTTATTATAGCCAATATTAATGGTTTCTAATCATAATAACAATGAAACAAAGCATCACGGTTTTAGTTTTGATTAGGCTGAAATGATATAAAATAATTCAGCCCCAAATGCAACATTATGTATATATGCCTGGTCCGAACCAGGTACGGACTTAACATGGACTTAACACGGACCTAACATGGGGGAAGGAATAGGCATATTTATTGCTCTTTATTGTTAAATAAAGAGCATGTTTAAACTTGATATGAGAATGAGACGTCTATTTATTGCCTACTTATTAACTTCTTAAAGATTGAATATTACTTTGAAATCTATATTACCAAAAAATATAGTATAATAAACTTAGAATAAGCGCCAAAGCAACTGAAAACCAAATAAATTTTCTATCTCTGATATTAAATATCCCTTTTGGTAATACCCATTCTTTACCTTCAACAGGTTTATTTTTATCTAAAAGAGTTACGGCAATCATTTGAAGACTTATAATCAGAAAAGATACAACCATATTATCCAGGAATGGTAATTCAGGCCAGATCCATTTCAATAACAATGGCACCGGAATGGTTATCAGGACGGCAATCCACGCTGCTCTTGCAGTTGTTTTCTTCCAGAAGAGTCCCAGTACGAACATTGCTGTAATCCCGGGGCTAACCAATCCGGTGTACTCCTGGATAAACTGGAAGACCTGTTCAATACCCTCAAGGAGAGTGCCAATTAAAGCTGCTATGATCACAATAATGACGCTTGCGATTCGTCCTACTTTGACAAGATTTGCTTCTGAAATTCCGGGATTTATGTGGGATTTGTAAAGGTCAATAGAAAAGATTGTAGCCGAGCTGTTTACTATTGCCGCAGAAGAGGAAACTATCGCGGCAATCAGAGCTGCAAGGACAAATCCTTTGAGTCCGGCCGGTATAAATCGATCCAGCAGCCAGGGATAGGCCTCATTTGGTGTTGCAATATCAGCTTTCAGAACATAAGCTGCGATACCTGGAAGAACAACAAGAATTGGGATTATGAGTTTCAGGTAACCTGCGAAAAGCATACCTCGCTGTGCCTCTCTCAGGTTCTTTGAACCAAGCGCTTTCTGAATAATGTATTGGTTAGCTCCGAAATAATAAATACCGGCTATCCATATCCCTCCGAGAATAGAACGTATTCCGGGCATATATTTATAATTCGGATCTGATCTGGAAAGGATCATATGGAATTTCTCGGGCGCTTTTTCCATAAGCATCGAAAATCCCTTCAGGAATCCTTGCCCGTCTGAAACAGTATTCAAGGCAAGATAGGTAGTTGTCAAACCTCCGAGAACGAGAAAAACGACTTGAATAACGTCAGTATTTGCAATGGTCCTTAATCCTCCTCCAACAGCAAGAAACATGGCAAACAGGGCAACACCCGTAATAGCATAACCCAGACTTATCCCAAAAATAGTTTTTAATGCAAGCGCCCCCAAAAACAAATGGGTAGTTAAATTGATGAAAACAAAAAGGAAAAGCCAGAAAATTGCCAGGACGGTTTTTATGCGATGATTGTACCTCACCTCCAGGAACTGAGGCATGGTAAGTATATTTTTACGGATGAATATCGGCAAAAACCATATTCCAACCATGATCAGCATGATAGCCCCAAGCCATTCATAGGTCGCAATTGTTAAGCCCATTGCGAAAGCAGAGCCTGACATTCCTATAAACTGTTCTGCAGATATATTGGCAGCGATAACTGAACTTCCTACAAGATACCATGGCAGGGAGTTGCCTGCAAAGAAATAACTGTTGGAATCTTGCTTCTTATTGGCCTTTTTTGATACAATAATTCCTACAACGACCACTATGGCGCAATAAATGAGGAATACTAAAATATCTATAAATGAGAATTTCATTTCTTTAATTTCACGAAGTTAGGACGAATTACATGAATTAGTTGATGTGCTGATGTGCTGATGTGCTGATGCGCTGATGTGCTGATGTAATTAATTTCGGCTATTTACTGAATACTAACGATTTACTGTTCACTATTCACTATTCACTGTTTACTTTTCACTGACTACCGATCACCAATTACCTACCACCGACCGCTGACTACCGGCCACCGACTACCGACCACCAACTACCGACCACCACTAAACGCCTCAATCGCCTCATCAATGGCAACAAGATTCTCCCATTGCACTTCAGGCTCAACCATATGCGTGGGGCCAATGACTATGCCGCCCTTTGATCCGCACCTTGATAGATTGTCAAAAGTCTGATCAAATACCTCTTTAGCAGTCCCGTAAGGAAGTAACTGCTGGGTACCGAGTGTTCCCCAGAATGACAACCGATCACCCCACTGCTCATGCACCTTATCAAATGCCATACACTCCGGCTGTACCGGATTTAGTATTTCTACTCCTGATTCAATTAATTTGTCAATAAAAGGAAGGACATAACCGCATGAATGATAATGAATCAGCACATCGGGTTTAACTTCCTTCGCCGCCTTGATCACCTTAATCAATCGGGGTTGAAGCCATTTTTCCCACATCGCTACATCCATCATGATTGTCGTCTGGGTACCGATATCATCGCCCAATGAAAGAATGTCTATTCCGGCTGCCGCATAAGCCCTTGCCTTTGAAATAGCGTAATCAGTTATTTTATCCAAAAGCAGGGTTGCGGATTCATTCTCCATCATCATATCAAGCATCAGCTCCTCCATTGAACGCAAATACCACGATGCCTCCCATACTGTCATCTGCATATATCCCAACGAGGCCAATCCCCGCTCTCTTAATCCCTCAATTTCGCCTTTAAATCCCTCGAGTTTAGTATCATCTACTGTGGGGTAAGGATATTCATCAATCTCCTGCGAACTTGCTCCAAGAAGAGGGTGATGCATCCTTGTCATATGAAAGGCTGCCGGTGATCCCTTTGAATGGCCGATACCATATTCATCAAATACAGTGCTTTCAGGCAATATTTCACGGGGAAATTGTTTTCTCCCATTGGTAAAGTTTCGCTTCACAGGGATCTCCAGTTTGCGGTGCGACAATCCAAAATGTGATTCATAATCTGAATGTCCATACCGTTTCTTAAACTCTTCAATCTGCGATTCACAGAATACAAAATCGGTATGCACCTTCTCAAATCCCTGGCGTCTTAAACACCTCAACAAATCTTCCCTTGGCGTCATCATTTTATATTTGAATTAATTAAAATGCAATTATATCACCACATCAGCACATCATCACATCAGTCTATAACAGTACAAAATCCCCCATTCTCCATCATATTCACAGATAATGTATTACCCTTAGTAACCTTCTCATTTCGAATATTCAGGTTAGTCATTTCCTCACCCGGCTTATCCTCATAGATTTTTATGGCAATACTCCCCTCCCTGATAAAGCTTAGCGGAATATTAACTCTTCTCTCTTTAGCTGCGTTTATACCGGCAATAAACCATTTATTCCCCTTCCGTCTAGCCATGCATACAAATTCACCCGGATAACCATCAATGAAATGGGTTTCATCCCAGGTGGTTTCAAACTTTTGAAGTATCTCTTTTGCAGGTGAATTCAGATAGGCATCCGGTCTGTCTGCCATCACCATCCAACCGGACTCAAAGATAATCCCTAAAGCCAGTTCATGGGCATACGTAGTCTTGCGTGGATTTTCAGGACGGATGGTAAACGTAACGGGAGTGTAATCCATTGGTCCAACAACATTTCTTGTGAAGGGAAGCGTACAGTTATGTTCGGGTGAAGGCCCTTTGACATTGAAGGTGTAATACTCAGCTCCCCGTACCCCTTCCAGCGTCATTACGTTAGGATAAGTACGTCGCTGACCGTGAGGCATGGTTTCGCCGTGAAAACTCACCATCATCTTTTTGCTGAGCGCATCACGCATGGCGTCCCTGCGAAAACACATGGCGTATTGCTTGTCTGAATCGATATAGTCAATCTTAATGCCTTTGATGCCTAAATCAAGATATCTGCCATACACATGCTCGCGGCCCTCCGTGGTTTTCAATACATTGATTTCATCCCACCCATAAACGTTGATGCCTTTCGATTTTGCGTAAGCTGTGAATTCAGGAAGCCATGTGGTCGTTTCCCAAAGCTTGGATGTTCTCAGGGGTGATCCAACGAGCGAAACATCGAATTCGATCCATTTCCAGTGCATTTCCGCCGCCATATCGACATATCTTTTTAGTGTATCGATATAACTGTTCGCCATATAATTGCCCCACCAAGGAAATACTGCAACCCCGGGTTTAATCCAGCTTATATCTTTAACTGCCGACGGGGGATTCAGATTTTCAACCATTACAGACTCTACTATCGTGGCAAGTTTAGTTCCCAAAATAAAGGTCCGCCAGGGCGATTCCCATTTTGATGTTACGGAATACCGGTCTTCAGGAAGTTCAATTGCCAGTTCATTGCCTGAGTTTGTTTTCTTAATATGAGTGGCAGGCTGGTCGTAAACAGAAGCTTCGGTAAGCAGCATCCATAACTTGTTTTCGATCTGCATGAGGGCAGGAAATGAGAGCGGCCTTACACCAATAGTATCCAGTAATCTTTTGGGGTAAAAATTTTCGTACTGGGGAACATAATCCATCATCCAGCTAGTGGTATTCTGTGGTATAAGAAAACGTGTATTTTCCTTAGTGATTGTAATACTGCCCGGACTCTCAACTACGTATCGAAACGCAATGCCGTCGTCATATGCACGGCAGACAACTTTCAACTCCCTGTTGTCCTTGTTTTTAAACGTATAGACCGATTCATTTGCTTTATTGATGTATCTGGAGGTCTTGCCGGTAGGTAAAGAATAGGTTTCGTCGATCGCCGATTCTTTTGCATTTACAAACGAAAGACCTGAATTAAAATTAAGGGCAGGATCACCAATATTCATCCCCATAAGGGATTTGTTAATTGCCTTAATCCCATGTGATTGGATGGAATAATACAAAGTTCCCTTTTCATTCAATTCAAGTGCAATGCAGTTGCTCCCATCAGGAGACTTTACACTCATACTGTTTGAGCAAGATATGCTGACAATAATGAGAATACCTAACAAACTCACATTTCCAATTTCCTTCATAGGTTATTATTTAAAGTCAAACCGCTTGTAATTCGAATAACTTATTACACTCAATTTAATGCCCCTCAATATTATAGTAACCAATAGCAGCACATCAAAACATTAACCCATCAACACATCAATAATTCACCAAATCACCACATCACCACATCAGCACATCAAATTATGATCTTTTCATTTTCAGCGTCCCAGAACACTTTCTTGTTGTTTTTATAGGATAGGGTTCCCATATGTGCCGTAATTGCTTCCATAAAGCCTTGATCGATATTGCAGCTTGGCATTTTGTTCTCCCTGATACAGTCAAGCCACTCCTTGATGTGTAAATGTGTTGTATCGACCCTTACGCCTCCGCGGTATGTGTAAAGAAGGCCGCGGCCGGCAAAGTACTTTTCTGTTGCCGTGGTGACTGCATCAACATTCTTTTTACCCGGGATATAAGAGTAAATCGGATTATCAGGATCGATTGTCCCGTCCTTGATCTTTTCTGCATAACGTGTGGACCGCGGATCTGCATAAACCGTCAATGATTCTCCCATTTCCATATAACCGTCATGACCCATAACTACCTTCCCGCGACTATGCTGACTGGCAAGAGTTGCACTGTAAAGCATCGAAAGGTCTCTCTTGGGGAATTCGAAAACGGTATGCAGAACGTCAGGTACCGTGCGTCCATCCTTAAAGTAATAGATCCCTCCTGTTGACATTGCCGAATCGGGGATGCCCAGTTTCATGATCTGGTTGATGGCATCGTATTCATGGGTCAGCAGGTCGCCCGACAGCCCTGTGCTGTAATCCCACCAGCATCTCCAGCGGAAGAAACGCTCGAGGCTGAATTCATGCCAGGGAGCCTGACCGATAAACTGTTTCCAGTCGATGGTCTCTTGATTGGCGCTTGGAGGGATGTCATAAACCCAGGCTCCATTCGGATCGTTACGGTTAGTGGTTACCTCAATCAGGGTGATAGGGCCTAAAACCCCTTTGTCAATGGCTTCCTGTGCCTTGATATAACTGTCTGTCTGCCTGCCCTGGTGGCCAAGCTGGAATACAATTTTGTTTTCCTTCACTGCCCGGCGCACTTCATAAGTTTCGTCAACCGTCCAGGTCATGGGTTTTTCGCAGTAGACGTGCTTGCCGTTTTTGGCTGCCTCAATGGTCATCGGTCCATGCCAGTGATCAGGTGCGGCAATGATCACTGCATCAACATCGGGTGCGGCGCACAGCTCCTGGTAGGTTTTATAAATCTTAGGCGTAACGCCCATTTTTCCTCCCGTTCCTTCACGGTTGATATTGGCGCCCGTTTCAGCCGCCATCTGTTCGTACGTCCTGAAGATATCACATATGGCGGTTACCTGAACACCCAGGTTTTCCTGTTTCAGATATTCCTCGTAGCGTTTGTCCTCTTCATTTTCCGATGCCCCTTTTTTCCAGTCGTTGATCATGGTGGGATGTACAAAGCCAAGTCCTTTGGCCAGCTGTTTTCCCCTGATCCCGTGACCGATAAGCCCAATCCTGATTATTTTGGAGGTATTTGATGGTGGAATGGCAGGCGGCATATCGTGGCTCATGCCAACCTGCGCGCTGATGTTTTTACCGATGATGCGGTCGAACTCCTTCTTTTTGAGGGCGCCATAAAGCACAGCGCCAACAATGGGAATAGTTGCCAGGCTCTTCAGTACATCACGTCTTTTCAAGTTCTTCTTTTGAGGTTCGTTCTCCGGTTTTTCTATCTTATTGCTCATGATTCTCTTCTTTCAATAATTACTTTTGCAAATCAACCGGTCCAAACCAAAGTATATCCCGGTAGGGATAAGGGCCAATACCCACATCGCGAAAAATTCAATAAATACTTTATCTACAATCAGATAACTTCCTTCTGAGGGAATCGCATAACTAAGGCCTATCAGCGGGGGATGCGACAGATAATACATCGCCAGCAACAGCATCCCGCTATAGGCAGCAATACGGGTAAGGCAGCCGATGATCAATCCCAGGCCGATCAGGATCAATCCCCATTGGTTCATGAAATCGGCAAATGCCAGTACGGCTGCATGTTGGGCCATCGAATGAAATATCCCCGACAGACAACCCTTGGAATCCATCAGATAGCCGATCGACGACCAATTTGGGTTGAGGACTTTGGTGATCCCTTCATAGAGGAAATGCCAGCCGATGGCAATCCTCAGGATCACGAGGATAGTTATCTGCCTCGTGTTGAGTGCATTGTTTGATTTTAACATATTCTGTGAAAAACTTATTTCTTTGAACACAAAGCAAATGAATTAATCCTTATCAACCAATTCTGAGGATTAAAAGTTAAAAGGTGATTTGAAATAATCATATTACTGATGTGATAATTCGGATAGAAACATGGCCAAGGACACGGCTTAACCCTGTACTGGTGAAATATTTGTAGATTT
>Ga0364859_10570_pt1 | contig 17047 bp, 17 predicted proteins | sample ExccelAu500001D3_FD_206911 | JGI IMG/M metagenome (GOLD analysis project Ga0364859, IMG submission 206911) | Enriched cells from Trout Bog Lake Hypolimnion, Wisconsin, USA - BchlTB.Aug20.5000.01 .D3 | ecosystem: Environmental > Aquatic > Freshwater > Lake > Hypolimnion/Profundal zone | place: USA...
GTTAGAAAATATTTCTTTCATCATGTTCACAAAAACATCATTGTATTCGGCTGTTCCATATTTAGGATGATTTCTATCCCAGGGAGAAATATATACGCCAAACTTTAATCCATATTCTTTACAAGCATCACTTAATTCTTTTAAAATATCTCCTTTCCCATTTTTGTATTTGCTTTCGCGAATGGTATGTGTTGAATATTTACTCGGCCATAAACAAAAGCCATCATGATGTTTGGCAGTGATAATAATTCCTTTTGCACCTGCTTTGTGAACACGCTCCATCGAAAATTTGTCTATCAACTCTTGCAAAGCAAAAATTTCCTGGTCTGTTCCATCATTCCAACCCAGCATGGCCAACATATTTACAAATGCTTCCGGTAAAAATCCGCGTTCTCTGAAACCTGTTGTTAATTCATTTGTTTTAGGATCCGTCCAATCCATGGCAAACACAGGAAACCCGAGCCTGTCGCCATCCCGCTTACTTAGTTTTCCATTGCCATCGGGTTTTAATATCAATGGTAAATGTGCCCATTGCGGCATATTTGCTAAACCAAATAAATATTGCCATAATAAAATATGCACCGGTGCAGAAGGCAACCATTCTTCACCACGAAAGGCATGCGTAATCTGCATTAAATAATCATCCACCACTACGGCCAAATGATAAGTAGGCATACCATCTGCTTTTAATAAAACTTTATCGTCTGATTGAGAAGAATGAAAATGTACTTCACCTCTGATCATATCAGTAAACGAGACCGTTTCATCAACAGGCATATTTATACGTATAACATACGGCGTATTTTCTTTCAATAATTGTTCAACCTCTTCTTTGTTTAGCGTTAAAGAATTCTTCATCTGCAAACGCGTAGCATGGTTGTATTGAAAATTATTGATCTCTTTTCTTTTTGCTTCTAATTCAGCAGCAGTATCAAATGCATAATAAGCAAAACCTTTGGCTACTAATTCTGCTGCATATTTTTTATAGATCGGTTTCCTTTCACTTTGTCTGTATGGCGCAAAAGGTCCGCCGTGTTTCGGGCTTTCATCAGGTTCCAATCCGCACCAGCTTAAACAATCAAAAATATATTGCTCCGCACCTTCCACAAATCTTGTTTGATCGGTGTCTTCAATCCGCACAATAAAATCACCCCCATTGTGTTTGGCAAATAAATAATTAAACAAAACTGTTCTCATGCCACCCAAATGCAACCCACCCGTGGGCGATGGCGCAAAACGAACCCTTACTTTTTTACTCATGCAACAAAGATAATTGTAATAGTGAATGAAAATTTATTTGCCCGTCTGCCATTCGTATGGCATCGTTCCTTGCGTCGCACAGTTCTGCGGCATATCTTTATGCAGCTTGAAAAAGATCATCTTATTTATATCGTTTATTTATGTTGATATTGCATCAGCGCAATTGATCTATCAAAATGTATTGGTTCAATATGATTCTGCATGGACGTATAAAAATTTGCAGTTAATTCCCATCAAATTCAAAACAGATCCCGATTTTATTTGGCGGGCCGGTTTACCAAAAAATGTTATCTCATTACAGGAAGCCATGCGCAGCGGAAAAGTTGAGATTAAAGAAATGAATTTTAATAAAGATGCAGATGTAGGTGTGTTGCTGGTAAAAAATAATACTAAAAAAAACATTCTCATCAATAGCGGAGAATTGATTACCGGTGGTAAACAAGATCGGGTGTCTGCAGAAACCATCATCATTCCATCGGGTAAAGAAGAAAATTATTTAAGTGTGTTTTGTGTAGAGAAAGGCAGATGGAGTAAAAAAGCAAAACCATTTACTTATAGTGGCAGTGTTGATCTGGAATTACGCAGGAAGATTGATATTGCTAAACGGCAAGCAGATATCTGGCATGAGATCGACAGGCAATTCACCAATCAAAATAAAAAAGCAGACACCTGGCCTTATCTTGATTTGTATCAGGCACATTCGGCCGCAGATTCTTTGTATTTGAATTATTTTTTACAAAAAATGAAGAACAGCGACAGTAGTTATGCAGGCTTTATCGCTATTGCAGGAAAACGAATTATTGCCTGTGAAGTATTTGCAACAGAAGATTATTTATTGAATAGTTATCCTGCTATGTTAATTGGTTTTATACATTCTGTTTTACCGGATGATGATATTCCTTCGGTAAAATATCCTGCATTAAAAGCATTTGCTGATCCTTTGTTTCAATCCGAAAAATCGCAGAATGAATTTTTGGCTGCCCATGGTAAGGCAGATAAATGGCAGGGTAAAACCATTCATCTGATTGCTTATGCAGATTAAATATCTTTGATCCATGTATTTGGTTAAAACACCTTCCATCATTAAAAAAATGTTTTCTTCTTTTGTTTGGGATATTCCAACAAAAGAAAAAATATTGTATTTAACATTTGATGATGGTCCGCATGAAAGGGCAACACCTTTTGTTTTAGATGAATTAAAAAAGCACCATGCCAAAGCCACTTTTTTTTGTATCGGTAAAAATGTAGTACAGCATCCGGCCATTTATCAAAGGATATTAGATGAAGGCCATGCAGCAGGTAATCATACCCAACATCATCTGAACGGATGGAAAACAAAAACGAACGAATACATTAATGATATCAGGGAAGCTGCCAACATCATTCAATCCGATTTATTTCGTCCGCCTTACGGAAAAATAAAAAGAAGTCAATCTTCAAAAGTCAACAGCGAATCATTCAGCATTATTATGTGGGATATATTAAGCGGTGATTTTGATTTGAATGTATCCAAAGAAAAATGTTTGCAATATGTATTAAATAATGCAATTGGCGGAAGCATCATCGTGTTTCATGATAGTACAAAAGCTTTTGAGAAATTACAATATGTGTTGCCGAAAGTATTGGGCTATTTTACCGAAAAAGGATATCAGTTTCAGGCAATAAAGAAGGCCAAGGTTAAAACCCCGGCCCGTGTTTAATCCGTACCCTATGAAAACAATCTTTAAATATTTCCTATGCTGATAAGTTTACAATTTATCTATGGACATTACTAATAACGGGATTTGATGTATTTTATTTTCCGGAACTAAATTTTTTCAAAAAATGATTTTAATCGATACACATTGCCATTTGTACCTTCCTGAGTTTACAAATGATATTCATGAGGTAATCGTTTCTGCGCAGAAGCTTGGTGTATCTAAGTTTTATCTGCCTGCCATTGACAGTGCAGTAATTGATGATATGTTGTTATTAGAGTCAAATTATCCGGGTATCTGCATACCGATGGTGGGATTGCATCCCTGTTCTGTTAAAGAAAATTATTTACAGGAATTATCCATTGCGGAAGCATATCTCCATAAAAGAAAATTTGCAGCCATAGGAGAGATTGGATTGGATTTTTATTGGGATACCAGTTTTTCTGCTCAGCAATATGAAGCCTTTCATATACAAATGCAATGGGCTTTAGATAAACAATTACCGATTGTCATTCATACCAGAAATGCCATGAAAGAAACGATTGAAACGGTTATGCCTTTTGCAAAAAAAGGATTGCATGGTATTTTTCATTGTTTTAGTGGTAATGAAACGGAAGCCAAACAAATTATTGATATGGGCTTTTATTTGGGAATAGGTGGTGTGATCACTTATAAAAATGCCGGCTTAGCTGAAGTGATTGCAAAGATTGATGCTGCCCATTTGGTATTGGAAACAGATGCGCCTTATTTAACACCGGTTCCTTATCGCGGAAAAAGAAATGAAAGCAGTTATTTGCAATATATTGTTGAAAAAATTGCTTCAGTAAAAAATATAACTGCAGAAGAAGTGGCTGCTATTACTACAGCCAATGCAGAAAAAATATTCGGTAAATAAATGCGGAGAGTAAGAGATTCGAACTCTTGATACCCTTTCGGGTATACACACTTTCCAGGCGTGCTCCTTCAACCACTCGGACAACTCTCCGTTTTTTAAAGCCAGCAAAAATAATGGAATTGCTATTACCAATTATCCATTTGTTCAGGGATCACCCTTTCATTTTTCGGAAGCGGATGTTCTTTCCAATCCTTATCATAACTAACAAACCAACTCAACCATAAACTTCTGGATAAACGCATAATCAATGGCTGACAAATCAATAGCAACGTAAAGGTAACCCCCATCCAATAAAACATCCGATTATCATCGATATCGAAAGTCATTCCAATCAATACTTTCCATGCAATAAAACTGGCTACCAAAAATGCTACCGATAATGCATAACTCACATAACCGGTACCATAATAAAACCCTACTTCAATTTCTGTGGGTTGATGGCATACGGGGCATTGCTCATTCATCTTCACATTATGCTTCAAATCGTAGGCATTTTTTGTAGTAAATAAATAACCTTCCCTGCAACGCGGACATTTATTGCTTAAAACGCCCCACAAATAATTAGTAGCCATGTAGTAAAAATTGTGCTGCAAGTTAGCAACTTAATTAGTAATATTTTTTATTAACCTTACTGCAAACATAAATCAGGCTTTACTTGCGTCGCACCATGCATCGTTCGGTAATGCTATTGAGCAGGTATCATTCACTCAAAATTTTTTCCATTTGCATACTTCTCGATCCTTTAATTAAAAAATAAGTATGCTTAAAGTTTTGTTGAACAAACCATTCTTTGGCTGCTGCTGATTGTGTAAAATAGATATACGGATGTTTGATGTTTGAAAAATCTCCTCCCACCAATACTACTTTATCCCATGGGTATTGTTGAATTAATTGAATAATGGCTTCATGTTCAGCCATACTTGTTTCTCCCAATTCTGCCATACCACCCAATAACAATACCTTATTTTCTGCATGCAGCTTTGCAAAATTTTCTATGGCCACTTTCATGCTGGATGGATTGGCATTATAGGCATCCAATATAATGTGGTTGCTTCCTTTCTCAATCATTTGCGAACGACTGTTAGAAGGAAAATAATTTTCTATGGCTGATTGTATATTTTCATCAGTCACATGAAAATATTTTCCTACTGCCACTGCACACAAAACATTCGGTAAATTATAATCGCCTACCAAATTGGTTTGAATAGAAATCTTTGCACCTTCTGTAATATCCACTGCTAAAAAAGGTTCGCTGTTTTTTATTGCGCCAATAATATTGGCATTTGTTGTTCCATAACTGAAAATATTTTTTATTCCCTTGCTCATGCTGTGTAAATAATCATATGCTTCATAAATGAAAGCAGTGCCTTCATGTGCGCTTAAAAAATCAAACAATTCTCCTTTGCCTTTTCTTACGCCTTCCACACCGCCAAATCCTTCTAAATGCGCTTTACCGCAATTGGTAATAATGCCATGTGTGGGTAAAGTATAACTGCAATAACTTTCAATTTCTTTTTGATGATTGGCACCCATTTCAATCACTGCTATTTGTGCATCTTTTTTAATACTTAATAAAGTCAGCGGTACGCCTATATGGTTATTCAAATTACCTTTTGTGGTATAGGTTATATACTGTGATGATATAACTGCGCTCACCAATTCTTTGGTGGTTGTTTTACCATTGCTTCCGGTGATGGCGATAAATGGAATGGTAAATTGTTGGCGATGATGTTTTGCTAATTGTTGTAAAGTAGTTAATACATCAGTTGTTTTAATCAATCTTTCATCTTCGCTGTTAATATCTTCATCAATCACAGCATAAGCAGCGCCTTGCTGTAATGCCTGCAATGCAAAAGCATTTGCATTAAAGTTGGGGCCTTTTAATGCAAAGAAAAAATCGCCTTGTTTTAATTGACGTGTATCTGTTTGAACAGAGGGGTGTTGTAAAAAGAGCCGGTATAATTGTTCTATCGTCACAGGAAATTATTTGTATAAAAATAGGACTTAGATTTTTGATGCGTAAAAAATATCAAGTGCTATTAAGGAATGAGTATGGGCAATGCATCTTCTTTGATACTCCCTCTTCAGGGGGCAAGGGGTAAAAAGAAAACCATCCGCATTTAGTGGATGGTCTCTTTGTCCCGAATGAACGGGTCGCTGTATTTACCTTTACCTTATCTTATTTTTTTGCTCTTCTGGATGGGAAGAAGTTTCCTGTTTTTGCATTTTTACCGGTTCCTTCTGCCGGACCAAAATGATCCATCGCACAACGGAAACCAATGGTACTGCTGCTTTGATCTTCTTCTAAAAATCTGCGTGTACCCGGGCTTAACCAATAAGGCCTGTCGTTCCAGCTACCACCTTTTACCACTCTTGATTTATCAGAGATCAATGTAGTAACACCATAACCATAATTTACTCCATTGTAAACACTGCTGGTATCACCATCTAAATAATTGATGGCATACGAGCGTTGATAGTTTCTTCTGTTTCTTAATGCAGAATCAGATTCAGGAACCATTTTAATTCTACCCAAACTATCTCTTAAATTACCCTGCCCTTTGCTCATGTCCACTTTCTCGAATTTATTACCGCGATAAGGATTAAAATCACTGGCATCATTATTCGATAATGGTCTGTACACATCTGCAACCCATTCGCTCACATTACCGCTCATATTATAAATACCGAATGCATTAGGCGCAAATGAAGTTACTTCGGCAGTAATTGCTGCATTATCATTCAATCCGCCGGCAACACCCATATTATCACCACTTCCGCGTTTAAAGTTGGCTAAAAATGCACCCTGGTAACTACCATTGATGGTGGATCTTAAATTATCGAAGCCGTCATTCTTCCATGAATAGATTTGTTTGTTTAGGATAGCTTCTTCACCACGTTTTTTAGCTGATACCTTTTGCTGAGGATTTTCTGCAATCAACGCATTCGCTGCATATTCCCATTCAGCTTCAGTTGGTAAGCGGTAATCGGGAAATAAAATACCATCTTCAAATTTTACGGTTGTACGCGGACGGCCTTGCGCATCTTTTAAAGGATTGGCTTTTGATGTAGCGAACCTACCCGGTTGCGGTGCATATTCACCCATCAAATAAGCTTTGGTATTAAAGTTTTCCTGCCCGCCACCATTCATTTCTGTTTTGATGGTATTCGGATTTAAATATTGCTGGCCCTTCGCCATTAATTCATGTTCATTTACACGGTCTGTTCTCCAAACACAATAATCTTTTGCCTGTTTCCAGGAAACACCTACTACCGGATAATAATTATAAGAAGGGTGACGGAAATAATATTCTACATAAGGTTCGTTGTAAGCCAGTTCACTTCTCCAAACCAAAGTATCGGGTTTAGCGCCATCTACTACTGCCTGGTATTGCGGATCACTGAAAACATTTTCTACCCAATACAAATACATTCTGTAGTTAACATTGGATACTTCTGTTTTGTCGATAAAAAAAGAATTTACAGTCACTCTTCTCGGCATATTATTCCAATCAGCCATTACATCTTCCTGAGAAGCACCCATGGTAAATGTACCGCCTTGCACAAATACCAAACCCGGGGCAGTTTTAATGGCTTTTGGTTTAGCCACATTAAAATTGCCGTTGGTTTTATCGTTATAGTTTAAACCGGTAGCTGAATCCTGTTGCGGTTTCTTTTTCATGAAAGTACATGAACCTAATGCTGTAACAACAGCCAAAAACAAAACACCATGTCTTACACCTTTTCGCAGTTGCATAAGTTGTAATTTTAATTTTAAACAGTAAATAATGAGGGTAGACTTTGTTCCGCTATGCGAATATAGCAGATTTTATACAAACTTGCACGCATCGGTACCCTCGTTTAATGTTACTAAAAACCTAATTTTAAGCATCATTTAATAAAGTTGGCAATGTAATGAATAACGTTGCCTGAAACAAATTAGTTTCCGGCAGTACAGAAATATTTTCATGCAGCAGTATAAAAGAATTTTTTTAGGTATCGGCTTATTGCTTTTTATCCATCTCCATACAAAAGCACAACGCAGTTATGCGGCTAATTCTGTATTGGCTTCCGGCAGCTGGTATAAAATTGCTGTAAAGCAGGAAGGCATTTATAAAATTGATGTGAATTTTTTAAATGCGTTGGGTATCAATACCAATAATCTTGCTTCTGCAAGCATCCGGTTATATGGTAATGGCGGCGGAATGTTGGATGAAAATAATGCAGTTGCCAGACAGGATGACCTTTTTGAAAATGCCATTCAGGTTAATGATGGTGGTGATGGAATATTTAACAATGCCGATTATTTTTTATTCTATGCACCGGGGCCAAACAGATGGATCAAAGACAGTTTAAATCAAACCTTCCTTCATCAAAAAAATTTATACAGCGATTCGGCTTATTATTTTATTACTATCGGCGGAACAGGTAAAAGAATTCAAACAAATACTGCTTTTAATAATCCAAATAGTACAGTCAATAGTTTTGATGAACGCTATTTTTATGAAACCGATCTGGTGAATTTATTGAATAGCGGTAAAACATGGTATGGCGAAGAATTCAGTACCGTTAATGGAAACAGTTTAAGCAGAAATTTTCAGGTCGATTTTTCCGGATGGGTAACAAATTCTCCGGTCACATTGCTTACAAACCTTGCCGGGCGGAGTGTTGCAGCCACCAGTAGTTTTATGGTGCAGGTCAATAATCAAACAGTACAAAATGTAAACATCAATTCAGTGAGCGGTTATTTTTTAGATCTCTATGCAGTGTCTTCTCAACAACAAAATAGTTTTGTTCCCAATGCATCGGTTTTGAATGTAAACTTCAGTTTTACTCCCGGTGTTAGTGGTGCACAGGGTTGGTTAGATTGGTTTGAAGTACATGGAAGGAAAAATTTATCCATGAACAATCTCAATCAATTATTTTTTCGTGATTGGAGATCGGTTGCCAATAATAGTATCGCAGCATTTACCATCAATAATACTGCTTCAACCACCTCTGTTTGGGAAATCACCAACCCGTTGCAACCGCAACAACTCAGTACCGGTTTTATTGCATCCCAAACCAATTTTATCAATGATGCATCAAGGTTAAGAGAATATGTGGCATTCAATACTACCGGTTTTTTATCACCGGTTGCAATTGGAAAAATCGCCAATCAAAATTTGCATCATTCATCTGCTGATAATGATATCATTATTACACCAACAGCCTTTCTAACACAAGCGAATCAATTGGCGAGTTTTCATCAGCACCAATATGGTTATGCAACTGTTGTTGCAACAACAGAACAGATCTATAATGAATTTGGCAGCGGCACAGCTGATCTTTCTGCGATCAGGGATTTTATTAAAATGTATTTTGATAAAGCCAGTACAAACAATACACCGGCACCGCAATATGTAACACTGATGGGTGCAGCTTCATTTGATTATAAAAACAGGATTGCCAATAATACCAATTTGGTTCCGGCTTATGAAAGTGTGAATTCATTAGACCCTTTATCGACTTATGTGTCGGATGATTTTTTTGCTTTTCTGAAAGACAATGATGATATCAATAATACGGTTTCACCGCCTTTATTGTCAATCGGTATCGGAAGATTGCCGGCAAGAACGATGACTGAAGCTGCAACAATGGTAAATAAAATCATCTATTATCATAGTCCGCAAAGTTTTGGGGCCTGGCGCAATCAACATATTTTTGTTGCAGATAACGGGGACAGTGATTTGCATTTGAATGATGCAGAAACCATTGCTGCAGACATACGCGCTACCAATAATTTATTCAATGCCACCAAAATTTATGTTGATGCATATCCTGTAGTCAGCGGCACGGGCGGTAATCGTTTTCCGGATGTTAATGCTGCAATTGTGAATCAACTGAACAGTGGTGCTCTTTTATTTAATTACAATGGCCATGGTGGTTACCAGCAATTATCCAACAATGCCATTTTTGGTGAAACAGAATTGCAGCAATTAAACAATGCCGGTAAGCTTCCTTTATTTATTACCGCCACTTGCGATTTTGCACCGTATGATGATCCCACCAAAAATGCTTTAGGCGGCAGTTTATTGTATGGCGATTCAACAGGAGCGATTGCATTGATGACAACTACAAGAGATGTGTTTGCATCGAGTAATTTAGTCATGAATGATAATTATGTAAAGGTGTTATTCAAGCCCGATGCCAATGGAAATTATTTGCCCTTGGGTGATGTAGAAAGGCTTTCAAAAAATACCACCTATCAAAATTCAACGGATATCGTAAACAACAGAAAATTTACTTTGCTCGGTGATCCTGCCATTCGATTGGCATTTCCGCAATTAAATGTACAAATAACATCCATCAACAATCAGCCTGTTCAATCCAATGATACATTGCATGCATTGAATCAATATACCGTGAGTGGAAAAGTAACGGATCATTCAGGTAATACCATCAATGGTTTCAATGGAATCCTTTATCCCACTGTATTTGATAAGGCGCAACAGGTAAGCACTTTGGGTAATGATCCCACCAGTCCGGTTACCGGTTTTAGTCAGCAGGCCAATATTCTGTACAAAGGCAAAGCCACGGTGCAGAATGGTATTTTCAATTTCAGTTTTGTAATGCCTAAAGATATCAATTATCAATCCGGCAATGGCCGTTTAAGTGTATATGCAAACAATTCCGCAGAAGATGCCAATGGCATCTTCACTAATTTCTCTACCAATGGAGCAAATAATATTATCCCTTACAACAATGGCCCCGTCATCCAACCTTATATCAATGATTCCAATTTTGTAAGTGGTGGTTTAACCGATGAAAATCCCTTGTTATTAGTGAAATTATACGATTCATTGGGTATCAATACTGCCGGAACAGGAATTGGCCATGATATTACTGCTGTGCTCGACAGCAATGAAAAAAATGTATTGGTATTGAATAATTATTATACTGCTGTAATGGATAGTTATCAGCAGGGATGGGTGCAATATCAGTTGCCTGTGCAAACAGAAGGGCTGCACAGCATTACCATCAAAGCATGGAATGTGGCAGATATTTCCAATACCGCTACCATTCAATTTTTAGTGAAGAAGCGAATACAATTGCAAATAAAAAATATCTTCAATTATCCCAATCCGTTTACTGCAAAAACCACTTTTTCTTTTGAACACAATCAGCCCAATGGCCAATTAACAGTAGTGATTGCTGTGTTTAACAGCAACGGGCAATTGATGAAAGAGATCAATCAATCCTTTACCGATGCAGGCAGCAGAAGTTGTTCCATTGATTGGGACGGAAAGGGTGGATCAGGACAAAAATTAGCGCCTGGTTTATATTTTTATCGTATTATTGTAACCACAACAGATGGTTCGGCAACGGCCACACAAAAATTACTTCTCTACTAAACAATTTGAATGGTATAATTCTACGTTAACTAACATATTGGTTTCATCAGGATCTATTCTTTTTTATTAAATTTCAAAACATGAAAAAACAAACCATTGGCTATTCGTTTGTTCTGTTGTTAACGTTAAGTATTACAGGGTTAAAAGCACAAACAAGTTCGGTAAATGTAACCACTACTGCTGTCCCGTTTTTACGCATCAATCCGGATGCAAGAGGGGGTGGTATGGGTGATTTGGGAATTGCTACATCTCCCGATGCCAATTCTTCTTTCTGGAATTTAGCCAAAACACCTTTCACTACTGCCAATGATGCCATTGGGGTAACGTATACACCCTGGTTAAAAGACCTGGGTTTGAGTGATGTGTACCTTGCCAGCTTAGCAGGCTATCATAAATTAGGTGACGATAAAGCCATCTCTGCTTCTATCCGCTATTTTAATCTGGGTAATATTCAGTTCACCGATTTTGCCGGCAATGCATTGAATACCTATAACCCGAGAGAATTTTCTTTTGACCTGGGTTATTCCTTAAAATTATCCGATAAGCTGGGATTGGGTATTGCATTAAGATATATCAATTCCAACTTAGCATCCGGAACCGTGAATGGGGTTACCTATAAAGCAGGCAATGCGGTATCGGGTGATGTGTCTTTGTTTCATGATGGTAAAAATCAAACCGGTAATGGTTTTACCTGGGGATTATCGCTTTCTAATTTAGGTTCCAAGATCAGTTATACCGACGATCCTTTGGATAAGGATTATATTCCGGCTAACTTGGGATTGGGTATTACTTATACCACTGTATTTGATCCGAGTAACAGAATGACTTTCGGGTTAGACATCAATAAATTATTGGTGCCTGCGCCACCGGTGGCAACAGGCATCACATCAACCGATTCGGCTGCATTGGCTTCTTACCGCAGCAGCAGTGTAATCTCCAGTTGGTTTAAATCATTCAGCGGTACCGGCTCCTTTCAAACGGTAACTTTTTCATTGGGGGCAGAATACAATTACAATGATCTGTTCTTTTTAAGAGCAGGTTATTTTTATGAAAACCCGTCACAGGGCGATCGTCAATTTTTCTCTGCCGGTGTGGGTTTTAAATACGAAGTGGCCAATATTAATTTTTCTTACCTGGTGCCATCGGGTAATGGGGTTACCAGAAATCCTTTGTCGAATACCTTACGGTTGGGTATTTCATTTGATTTGGATAAGGGATCGGATAGAAAGTTTTGAGTATAGATTTATTGAAGATTACACGAATTGTAAGCACGGATTACACGGATTAGTGAGCACGGATTACACAAATTGGTGAGCACGGATTACACGAATTGGTAACACGGATTACACGAATTGGTGAACACGGATTACACGGATTACACGGATTGGTAACACGAATTACACGGATTGGTAACACGGATTACACGAATTGGTGAGCACGGATTACACGAATTGGTGAGCACGGATTACACGGATTAGTGAGCACGTATTACACGAATTACATGTCATAAAAATCGTTAATTTGTCGTATCATTTCCAAACGAAATAATATGGCCGATGCAATTATTTTTAAAGACGAATCTTATACAATCATTGGTATTTGTATGGAAATCCATAAGGCTTTAGGGATGGGCTTGAAGGAGATAAATTATAAAGATGCCATGGAAATTGAATTTACTGAAAAACAGATTCCTTATGTAAGGGAAAAAAGGTATAAGGTTTATTATAAAGACAAAATACTTGGTCATCCTTATATTGCGGACTATCTTGTCTATAACAATATTATCATTGAAGTCAAATCAGCAACAGCCATTATAGAATCTCATGTTGCTCAAGCATTGAGTTATTTAAGAGTGTCTCAACATAAATTAGCGTTAATAATCAATTTCGGTGAGAAATCATTGACTTGGCAAAGAGTAATATTGTGATTACCCAATTGTAAGCACGAATTACACGGATTAGTGAGCACGGATTACACAAATTGGTGAGCACGGATTACACGAATTGGTAAGCACGGATTACACGGATTGTAAGCACGGATTACACGGATTGTAAGCACGAATTACACGGATTGGTAAGCACGGATTACACTAATTGTAAGCACGGATTACACGAATTGGTGAGCACGGATTACACGAATTGGTGAACACGGATTACACGAATTGGTGAGCACGGATTACACGAATTAGTGAGCACGGATTACACGGATTGTAAGCACGAATTAAACGGATTAGTGAGCACGGATTACACGGATTGTAAGCACGAATTACACGGATTAGTGAGCACAAATTGTTTAGGTAATTTAAAATTCAGTTATCTAATTCGTGTAATTCGTAATAATTCGTGTAATAAAACACACTAGATTGTGGTAATCTAATTCGTGTAATCCGTAATAATTTGTGTAATAAAATAGTAGATATTCGTGTAATAAAAATTATTGGTAATGAGAATCGGCTACGGTATAGACTTTCATCAATTGGTTGAAGGAAGGGATTTATGGATTGGTGGTATCAAAATCCCGCACAGCAAAGGCGCACTCGGGCATAGTGATGCAGATGTTTTATTACATGCCATTTGCGATGCTTTGTTGGGCGCTGCTTGTTTGGGAGATATTGGTGTACACTTTCCGGATACAGCATCCGAATATAAAAATATTGACAGTAAAATTCTATTGGCCAAAACAATGGAATTGATACAATCAGAAGGCTACCGGATCATCAATATCGATTCCACTTTGTGTTTGCAATTACCTAAAATTAAACCTTATGTAACACAAATGCAGGAAGTGATCGCTGCTATTTGCGGTATTACCAGTAAAGATATATCCATTAAAGCAACCACAACTGAGCATATGGGTTTTGTAGGAAGAGAAGAAGGATTGGTGGCCCATGCGGTAGTGTTGTTGAAAAAGGGGCTTTAGTCTTTGGGGATTAGTCTTTGGTCTTTAGTCTTTAGTTATTAGTCTTTAGTTATTAGTCTTTAGAAGAGGCCCCGTTTTACTAAACCACCCTTCCCCCGATGACTATTGGGGAGGATGACAGATTGTTTCATGATAAACGTAAACCCCTTGTCATGCTGAGGTGCTTAGCTTGCACTGAGTTTATCGAAGTGAAGCAGGACGAACGTAAACCCTCTGTCATGCTGAGGTGCTCAGCTTGTACTGAGTTTATCGAAGTGAAGCATGATGAAATGAAGCATAATGAACCTTTTTTTAATCGAATTCACCCTTCCCCCGACGACTATCGGGGAGGATGACAGATTGTTTCATGATAAACGTAAACCCCTGTCATGCTGAGGCTCTCAGCTTGTACTGAGTTTATCGAAGTGAAGCAGGACGAATGTAAACCCTCTGTCATGCTGAGGCTCTCAGCTTGTACTGAGTTTATCGAAGTGAAGCAGGGCGAACGTAAACCCCCTTGTCATGCTGAGGCTCTCGAAGCAGGACTAACGAGAAGTTTAATCGAATTCACCCTTCCCCCGACGACTATCGGGGAGGATGACAGTTCGTTTCATGATAAACGTAAACCCCTGTCATGCTGAGGTGCTCAGCTTGTACTGAGTTTATCGAAGTGAAGCAGGACGAACGTAAACCCCCTGTCATGCTGAGGCTCTCGAAGCAGGACTAACGAGAAGTTTAATCGAATTCACCCTTCCCCCGATGACTATCGGGGAGGGTGACAGATCGTTTCATTTTAATTCCTGTAAATTGTGTCATATTATTAAACTCAGAAACTATTATTAAACCTGCCTTCCCCCGATGACTATCGGGGAGGGCGACAGATCGTTTCATTTTAATTCCTGTAAATTGTGTCATATTATCAAACTCAGAAACTATTATTAAACCTGCCTTCTCCCGATGACTATCGGGGAGGCTGATAGCTTTTGTCATGTTGAGGTGCTAGGCTTGTACTGAGCTTGTCGAAGTGAAACATAAACTTTTTTGAATGATTTCTATTAAGACCAACAGCTAAAGACTAAAGACCAATACCCAAAAGCCCAACCCCCAACAACCAACTATGAATCTTGTTACTCAAATAAAAACTACCTGGCAAAGCATCCCCGATGAAGTACAAATTTTTTTAAAAAGGGCACTGCTTATTTTTATTGTTTGGAAAATTATGTACAATGGTTTTTTATTCAATGGAAGAATTATCGATAAGCCCATAACAGATTGGAGTACCGGTGGAGCCCGACAAATCATGCAATTGTTTTACCCCAATAGTGTATTTACAATTAAAGAAGAATGCAACCCTGCGCCTGAATTAAATAATGAGATAGCTTGTCTGGACTTTTTATATAAGGATGGCAGAAAAATAGTAGGGGTAGCAGATGCCTGTAATGCATTGGAATTATATGTTTTGTATATCGGTTTCCTTTTTGCCTTTCCAATGGATGGGAAAAAAATAAAAAGAATCATCCTCTTTCTCCTAAGCGGGGTACTGCTTATTTATATTGCCAATATCATTCGATTGGCTGCTCTGGCTTCCATGAATATGCACCGGATGAATGCGGTGGACATGGCGCATCATTATGTATTTAAAATGATTGTATATGCATTGATCTTTGGTTTATGGGTATTGTTTACCAAAAAGAAATTGAATCATGAACCTGCTCAATAAAAAATACATCCCTTATTGCTGTCTGGTATTCATGGTCTTGTTTTGCTGGATAGAAGAATCTTTTGTTGAAGGGCGTTTGCATATATATTTATTCGATGCAGGACATGTGATCTTTCGATCTTTATTTCGTTTGGCCTACACCTCCATAATTTTTGCAACAGGGTATTTCGGGTTAAAAGCTTTATCAGGGAAATGGCTGGTTTCATTATGGGTTATTTGGTATGTAATTGTTTTTGTTACAGCGGGTATTGCTAAATTCCCCATCGTTTTTTTGCATCATCCTATGGATACTGCAGGTTGGAATTTTTTGAATAGTTTTTATAATTCTGCACTCACTCCCTTCCCCTATATTTTTCTTTTATTACTCTATTTTTTATTGGGTAAAAAAGCCAAATCTGCTTCCGAATAGGTACCTATGTTATTACCGTGTTGGCATTATCTCCAACGAGCTGGTATAATTCATTGGTATAAATAAACCCTGTTGGTGCAAACACGAACAGGGTATTGACAGCATTCAAATTTTTTTATTGAATTGTTTAACTGCTTTTTTTAATACCAGGGATATGATAAAACTCACCACTGCACCTACTGCTGCAAGTATGGCTGTTTTAAAGATATCGCCTGTATTAATGGTTGTAGCGATCGTTAATAAGGTACCGCTGATGGTACCGTTTCTTATGCTGTGATCCATAGTTTACTAATTAAGAATGAATAATAAGAGTAAAAATAAAAGGCCCGCTTTCAGCCTGCATCATTCATTTTTATTATTGTTCTCCTCCGTTGTTAATTGGCTCACTGCACCAATCACAGATCCTGCAACTGCTGCATATCCTGCAATGGTTACTACTGTTGCCGGCAATGCAACAGGTGCTGAAATAATGGCTGCGCTTACCGCAGCTAAGATCAAACCAATGTTTCTTAGTTTTTTAAAGAAACCCGGTGTGGGTGACTGCGCTCTTTGTATAAGGTTCATAATAGAAATTTTATAGGGTTACTAATAAATTTTAAATGATTCATTGTTTTAGAGAAGCGGGTTTCGCACTAAGCGTACAAAGTTTTTTTTGTTTCCCTTTAATGCAACATATAGCATGATTGTTTGCATGTTGATTTTTTAGAAACTAAGTAAGCACGCAAAGGAAAGCCCTGCGGGATTTATAAAGGAGCTTCCTTTTCAACCTTGTGT
>Ga0364859_10516_pt2 | contig 16790 bp, 14 predicted proteins | sample ExccelAu500001D3_FD_206911 | JGI IMG/M metagenome (GOLD analysis project Ga0364859, IMG submission 206911) | Enriched cells from Trout Bog Lake Hypolimnion, Wisconsin, USA - BchlTB.Aug20.5000.01 .D3 | ecosystem: Environmental > Aquatic > Freshwater > Lake > Hypolimnion/Profundal zone | place: USA...
TTTTCTTTAATATTATTCTACTATTCCATCCAAAGTCGTTAAATATGTCTTCTGGAAAAACCACATCAGCAATAGAGATTTCCAAAGAATCCTGCCACTCGCGCATAGGGCCTGAACTCATTCGCTCATATGCGTCATTGATTCCTATATACCAGGTCTGAGAATAATATTTTGATATATCTGCTAAAATTAGAAATGGAAATAGTTTAATCATCATTACAGATAGATGCAGACTATCTGAAAAAATTTCCCGCATCTTCCCCCTATCGATTTGTCCAAGAAAGTTATTGATGCCGTAATTTCCCCACACAAGATGCTTCCCAAAAACAAAATAATCTTTATTGAAATCTACAGCCAATCTAAAGGAATGCGCAAAATTTGGATCATCTTGGTTTTGGAACATCCATTCAAGTTGTGCATCACTCACAAGTTTTTTGCCAGAGCTTGTGCGCACGTAATATATTCTGTTTCTGATTTGTGTTCCACTTTTTTCCGGCGTGTAAGCATGAGGTATAAACCGGCGCTTTGGGACATAAACGATTAAAATATCCCCATCGGCACATTGCAAGTGCTGAATATTGCAGTCAATGACGGGACTAATAATATCATAGCACAAATGACTTATGTTTAGTTTAATATCATCTATCTCTTTGTCAGTAAGTTTGCCATCAAATTCACCGGAATCTCCAATCCCAAATATTAATTTCCCCCCGTATCTGTTAGCAAAAGCAATTATTTCACAGGCAATATCCCTTCGTGCTTCCAATGTCCGTAATGTAACCTTTTGGAAAGATTTAAACTCGACGGTTATTGTTTCTCGATCTTTTTCGGCAATTAAGCCCTTAATATCACTTTCAGTCAGCATATTCATGAAGATAACTAAATCCTAATGATAAGTATGTTTCCCCACTTGGTCGTAGCCTCCCATTAAAGTATCATTGAGCGACAGCGTCCCCACCTGGGCGTAGCTTCCGATTAAAAACTCTTTGAGCGATAGCGTCCCGCTTCGCTTTACTATGTTTTGTAGCCTCCGGCTACTGTATTTGCCTTTAAAAAGCGGCATTATAAATTCAAAACCCCTGGGTCCTCGTTACAAACGAAGTATGAGTTACAGTGCCAGGCTTTCCTTGATAATCAATTATATAAAAACTATGTTTACCGTAAGAACAAAGGGATGGAATTTTTACTAGTACTATTAATGCTATTATTATCACTACCAATAATTGCTATAGTGGCTTTTTGGGGTGTGTGGCTTCCTTTTAAACAAGGGTATAATAAACCTTTGCAAACAAGCCAATCAAAAAACCGCCAGGCTTATTCAAATGGTGCCCCAAAATCTGCTTATTACAAGGATGAAAACAAGGCAAAGGGAGATGCTTTTGAAAATTACGTCGTTAGCCTCTTTGACACAACTTCCGGTCGGTTTGAACTGAAAGAGTGGAGAAGTGATAAAATTGCCTCTACCGGAATGTATCCGACTTCTAATAAACAACCGGACCTGCAGTTTGAATTTCATGGGTATAATAGGACCCACAAATTTGCAATAGAATGTAAATGGAGAAGTGATTTTTATTTAAATGGAGTCGACTGGGCTAAGCCGCATCAAATTCAAAACTATTTAGAATATGAACGTAAAACCAGAATAAAGGTTTTTGTAGTAATTGGGGTCGGTGGCTCGCCAAATTTGCCCGCTAAAATGTATTTGGCACCTCTTAAAAACGTTGCACAATATTCTACACTTTTCGAATCGTACCTCAAGCAATTTGAACGAAATCCCAAACATGGCTTTTCCTTTGCTCAGCACACTGATATGCTAATGTAATTTTATCACCGTTGTCCCACTTGGGCGTAGCCTGCCATTATCCGCCTTTGAGCGACACCGTCCCGCTTCGCTCTGCTATGTTTTGTAGCCTCTGGCTACTGTATTTGTCTTTAAATTGACCCGTTGTTCTATGTGTTCCGTCTCGTATCACTTGGAACTTTACAATGAAACGCATGGGTCTCCTGACCCATACTATTTGCCATATCGGCTACTTCAAAACTTATCAGCCGCCTATAGCTAAAGCTGGTTCTGAAAACAGTTAATTTGCCTGTAATGCACGTTGATTGAGTTAGAGGACTTCACCCTTTCATTCAAAGTTCCTGGTTGGTCTGCGACACACCCGGAACAACAGTGGAAAGCGATTAAATTTACCACAACCCTTCGCCCAAAAAAGTAATTTCAGGATTTGCATATGCCTCGCTGGCTTTTAAATCCAACTCAATTTTTTTAAGCCAGGCACTTTGAGCCTCTGAATTATTTGAGTGTGCTGTTTCCTTATCATATAGGTCCTGTTCTGCATCTGTTTCGGCCCAGCAAATGCGGGTCATCGAATCAAGCTCGCTTTTATAAGTAGCGGTTTTAAAGGCGTGAGCCTTAATATCTCTTCTAAAGTTTCTTGTATTTATTTCAACAATATCAAAATGGCCCTGTTCATGGGCCAAAATTTTGGCATTTCTGCTACTTTCTTTTACCCACGATTTCGCCTTATTAACTACCGCATTTACCTGTAAGTGAATTAAATTTCCCTCGGGCCTTATGGATATCTTACAGACGCAATCAGTTCCTGCTACGGATTTATCTTCCTTCGAAATCTGGCGCCTTACCCTAAAGTCTTCCCAGGTAAGATACCGGCGTTGGTTCCAGTATACATAATCGCCCGATTCATAAGCAAGGCATACAAAAAGGAATAAACTGGCAATCGTAACTTTTAATCCCCGCTTGTAAATCAAATAATCAGACATGCGATAAAGTTAATAATTTGGTTGCTGGACACCTGGGGTTAATTGATATCGAATGTTACGCTCTTCTCCAATTGGTCGTAGCGTCTCATTAAAAATTCTTTGGGTGACAGCGTCCCGCTTCTCTCTGCTATGTTTTGTAGCCTATGGCTACTGTATTAATATCCGAATAACGATTCTTTAGACTCTTAGTTACCTTCCCTGATTCTAAAAAGCTCGTCGGTAGTAATAAAGTTTGTAAAACCTTTTTTGGCTAATCCTTTAATGAGCGCTTTGTCCCCACTCCATATTTTACAACGGAAGTGCTTTGAAAAAGCAATATATGGGGTGTCCTTAGGGTCAATATCATCAACCAGCCTCGAGGCTAAAATCCAGGTTGAAGCCTTAATTTGCTCTTCTGAAATAAAGGTGATGTCTTTGTATATCTGGTGTTCAGTTTCCTGAACCCGCCTGATTGTTAAGCCTGAAATTTTACTGATTCTTGGATGGTGCTTTCTTATTTCCGTGCGCAAAAAATCAGGGGCAATAAATTCAAATTGTTTTTTAGAGTTAATAAGCAGATCACCTATCTTACCGTTGGTATTCAGTATTCCGCTGAAAACAATATTGGCATCAACAATAATCTTCACTTGATAAAACGTTTCTTGTTTTTAGCCCACCAGGTGGTATTTACTTCCTCTGCCAGTTTATCAGCATCGGTTTGTTTGGCTTTGCTTCCCGCAGTCGCTTCCAGGTATTTCAAATAATCTATTAGCCGCTGAAGCCCAAAGCTATCAACCCCTGACGATACTGTTATTACGATTTGGTTATTATCGGTTCGCTCTATTAACATGGCCTTTCAAAGTTTGCATTCCAAAGATAACGAAAATCTATTTGGGTGCTTGCTATCTCGTTGAGGGACAGCGTCCCGCTTCGCTCTTCTATGTTTTGTAGCCTCTGGCTACTGTATTTGCATTTAAATATGCTGTCCTGGGTCTTACAGCCAGCCTTTTTGCTTTGTCGATTCAGGACTTTAAAGCCAATTATTGCTGAACGACATTTAACGTAAAAGACGCGCTGTCGGCACTATTATGCTGGTTATACAATGTAATATTGCTGCCGCTTACCGAAAGCTTGCCGGCAGAAGATACCGCCACCGTTGCTGGTTGTATAGCACCGTGAGGATCGTCTGAATAATAAATGGTACTGCTTGCGCTGTCATCAAACTCAATGGCCATCTGGTTGGCAAATTCGTTATGCACTACGGTATAAGTTCCGCCTGTAGTGGGCACTGTGTTATAGAAAGATATTAATATGGTAGAACCCGGCGATGTAGATGTTGCTACCAGTTCGCCACCGCCATAAACATAGCCTTGTGCCTGGGTGTAGGTCTTGCCCTTAAAGGACCACGAGCCGATGGCCGGGTGGTTATCGGAAGGGCTGGTTTTTTTGCACGAGCCGGCGAAGGTAAGTGCAAGAACAAATAATGTCCAGACGGTTGATTTTTTCATGGGTATGTTTTCGCTTAAGGTATCGCTTAAGCTGGTTTTTTTGTTATAACACTAATAGGGTTGCCTACTTAACTACCACAAGCCTTTTGCTTCCACCCGCAAACGAAAGCGTGTAGATGCCCGCCGGAGCGTCAGCTATATTCAATTCAGCAAGCGAATTTGTGAAATGTCCTTGCGCTATTGTTCTGCCCAGTTCATCGGTTATGGTGTAAGCGGTACCTGCATAAGCGGTATTGGCTGATATATAATAGTGGCCATTACCCGGATTAGGATATACGTTTATTTCGGCTTCACCGGCTACATTCCTGATGCCCACAGTGGAAAAAATAAACGCTGCCGAAGTATCCGAACAACCGCTGCCATCGGTGCCTATTACCTGGTAGTTACCATTATTGGTAGTTGCCAGAATGCTATCAGCGGTGGCTGCGTGTATGCGGTGGCCATTCAACATCCACTGGTAGCTTGCGTAAGTGTCTGTATACAGCACATCGCCGCTTTGGTAAATATTAGGCTGCGCTACATGGTGAACACTCAGGTACAAGGTAACGATACTATCACAACCGCTTGCCGAGGCACCGGCCATCGTATCACGATACACGCCGGCGATAGAATAATTACCTGAACCAAAACTATAAGATTGCCCTGCACAGATCGAATCTGAATAGCTGGTACGGCTCGGGCTAACTACATCCACTGATACAGAAGCCGTGGCAACGCAGCCCGTACCGGCGTCGCGGGCAGAAATAGTGTATACACCCGAGGTAAAAGTTGTAACGGTAGGCTCTGCTATATGCGCATTGCTAAGTCCGGTAGCAGGTGTCCAGGTGTAAGATACCGAACCTACTGCACCTGAGGCAGTGTCGCCAATGGTTACCGAATGTCCGGTGCATTCATACACAGCCAGTGCGGGATTGAGGGTCAGGTTATTGGTTCCCCAAAAAGTTCTTGGAGGCGAACTGGCAGAAGCGGCTGCATAAAACAGCATGTCGGGTATGCCGGCCAGCTCAGTCGTAAAACTGGAATAAGGATATGAGTTTTGAGTTTGTATACTGCCCTGTGTGCTAAAGGTGCTATACGATGTGCCGTTATAACCCAGGTAATGGTTTAACTGGGTAGTATTGGCGTAAGCATACGTGGCCGAATTAGCGTAGCTGACAAGCATATACGAAGACCCTGAGTTTAACCAGATAGGGTTACCGATGCCATAATACTCTAACGCACTGTTGGTAGCCTGTACCTGGGCCAGTTTACTCTGGCCTGTAGTAAACAGGGTAGTATATTTGTTAACCCCTGATGCATATTGCACGCCTAAACTTGTTACCAGGATATTTGTGTTGGGGGTAAATGAAAAGCCCATGGTGTACATATTATATCCGGGGTTCGGCACAGAGGCGGTGCCGGCAGGTTGCACACTGTCAGTAGCCGAAAGCGGCCCGTAAAAAGTGCCCTGAATAGCAGATACTGCGGTAGCGCCGGCATAGCCGTAGAACATATAGATGGTTTTGCACTGGTGCGCCAAAAGCGTATCGATCTTTATCCAGATAACAGTGCTGTCGGTATTGGCACCGGCCTCTATCCAGTAATTATACAGCACATCGCCAAACTGGTCGTTACCAAAACGAATATCGCTGCACGAAGCATTCATTTTTCCGGCATTAACGTACGTAAGTGTGTTGACCACCACCCTTGCCTGGTAATTATACAGCGAACTGCCCGATGTTTCGATCAGGGTAAGAGGTGTGTAATAGGTCCATCCTAAAAGCTGGGAGTAGATATTGTCCGAAACGCAAAGCATAAATACCATGGACAATAAGTGAATTTTTTTCATGTGGGTTGTTGTTAGTTTAAAGTTGAAGCGAAAAATTGAGGCGCAAGTATAGAATATTTTCTTCTATGTATGGCTTAGGTGACAAATCAATTTTCGCCGGTTTAAGCCGCGGATTAAACTTTTACCGGCGCCAAACAAAAAAGCAGGCAACACCACTTGTGTTGCCTGCTTTTTTAGGACGATACATATAAATAAGTAGAGCGCAGCTTTTGGCCGCGCTCTAAGGGATTAAGATATAAAGAAATTCAACTGATATTACATCATTCAGACCTGATGAACTTAACCATGTAGTTTATTCCGTTTTGTTTTATTTCGGCCATATACATGCCGGGAGCCAGAGACTGCACGTTCAGGTTTATCTTGTCGGATGCGGCTGTGTTTTCAGCAATGATCGTTCTGCCGTTCAGGTCTTTCACTTCTATAGTGGCTTCAACTCCCGACGGTAAACCGGTTATAGAAATATTATTGCTGGCAGGATTAGGAAACGCATTTAAGCGGCCGGTAATAATATCATCAATACCCAGGGTTATAGTGCCTACCTGCAACAGGCTACCGGATGGTGCACTTCCGGTTATAGCGCTCAATTGTACCAGCGGTGTAAACTGGGTGGTGTTATAATTATAGCTGAAAATAGTGCCATCGTTATTGGCACCTGCGGTTGAGGTGGTGCCATATAGTTGGCCATCTGAACCCTGAGTGAGCGAGCCCAGAGGTGCCGTGCCATCAGTAGCATCCTGGAAAACATAATCGTTATGAGCGGTAAGGCTGCTGATATTAAAGTCAAAGATATCGGGGTTGCTGGTGGTCATTCCATAAAGCAGACCGTTGCTGGCCTGAATCAATGCACTTACGGCTTTGCCACCAATATTGTTTGTTTCAGGGAAAGTATAAACTGGTAAAGTTGTGCCGGCAGATGGGTTATAGGCATAAAGCACGCCCCAGCTTGTGCTTAGCGAGTTGTTGTTTGTCATGCCATATATCTTGTTATCGTTAGCCAGTAGCAAGCCCGCGTATGGGGTCTCCCCTAAGTTCACATCATCGAAATTTATGTCGGCCACCACATTACCTGAGGACAGGGTATATTGAAACATGGTGCCGTAACCCGAACCGCCGCCACCGGTTGTAGTACTATACAGCACACCGTTGTATTCTATGAAGCTTGCCGTAGGATAGTATCCATCAGTATTGGCAACAAAATCATGGACATCAGAGGCAAAACCTGTGCTGAGGTTATATTGGATAATGGTACCATTGCCATTAGCTCCGCCATATTCGCAGGTGGCATATAGTTTGCCATCGCTGGCCTGAAAAAAACTACCCACCGGGTTAGTACCGATGTTGTTTGTCAGGTCGAATTTTTTAGTAAAAACGTTCGTGGCCGGGTTGAATTGGAAAATTGTGCCCAGTCCGTTAATGCCACCATATTGTGTAAGGCCGTAGAGGTTGCCATCGCTGGCTTGTATCAGATTGCCGGCAGGTATACCACCGGGATAATTATGTGGCCCGGCCTGAGTTGTGCTGGTGTCAAAATCGAAAACATCCATCGAGGCAGGTGATATGCCGGGGTAATATTTAAATATGGTTCCGAGATTATGCCCGCCACCGGTGGTTGTAAGTCCGTAAAAAACAGGGACGGTCTGCGCGTAAGCCCCGCGTATCAGACAGGTTAGTAACAGTATCGTTGTGATAGCGCCGGGTAGAAATTGCTTTTTCATAGTATGTATCTTTTGCGATTTTATAATGATGCAAAAGTGATGGGGAGTAATGACTCGGACGATGACCACGGGTAAAAAGCATGGTGACCCTTATCAGCGCAAAGCCTGACTGAGCTTAGGTAAGGGATTTTTCTTCGGGATTTTGTTTCACGGGCTGATCAGCCTGCACCCCTAAGCCTTTTCCCGGACGAAGATTTCCGAACAGATTGGCCGGTATTTTGCTATTACTCACAACCATCCTCAATTCCCTACCTTAGCCCCCTAAACCCAATATCTTGAAAATTTATTTTGCCTGATGAAGTTGTTTGTTTTAGGGTGGTTATGTTTTTTAATGAGTGGTGTTATCAACGCGCAGTCTGCCAATGGGGGCTGTAAAGTAGAGTTGTATCTGCTTAAAAAGACCTTTATCCCGCAATCAGATATGGACGACCCCCTGGGCTATTTTATGCCCCAAAGGTCTGACTTGTCAGAGCAGCCTTTATTGGTGGATGAAGATATTTTGGGTTATGGCCTGCAACCCGACTCCACCAAACCATTTTATTTCGACCTGCGTAAGGCGGCCATCGTCAAAGTGGATAGTGTTATCAAAAAACTTCCACTATACGGACAAGCCTTTGCCATTACTATTAATGGTGACCCGGTCTTTGGGGCCTATTTCTGGTCGCATTCTTCTTCATACGTTTGCACCTGGCTCACTGCTTTTGCTGTTTCTGATAGAGTGGGCATTTACCCTGGTTACGATGATTCCGGCCATCACGACCCACGGCAAAACGCCCAACTACTCGATTGCCTGAGGCGATCCGGCAGATTAAAAGAGGCGGCGCGGGCAAAATAAAATGGGATTCACGCAAAGCTCGCGAAGAAAATACGGAGCAAAGAGGCGCTAAGTTTTTTTGCCAATTCAAATACCAGGTAGAACATTCGGTTGTCATAATGATTATGACCAAATGCAGTGATAAATCATGTCTCGTTACTTTGCTGTTCTTCGCGTGAACCTACATTAGACGGATTAAATTATATTTGACCTACAGTGCTGATAACTAAAAGTTTAAGCGCCGGCATTAGTCGTTTTTATAAGCCCAACTATGAAAATTACCATTGTGACCGTCGGTACCCGCGGCGACGTTGAGCCCTTTGTGGCATTGGGTCTTGGCCTTCAAAAGACAGGGCATGCCATCAAGATCGCTACACATGCTATGTTCGAATCTTTTGTCCGCGAATATGGTCTTGATTTTGCGCTTATCTCCGGCAATGTGCAGGAGGCTATCAATTCTGCCGAGGCACGCGGTGCACTGGAAACCAGTGAAACTTCCTTTTCTTTCTTAATGGAAGTACGACAAAAGGCAGCGCCCCTTGTGCTCACGGCAGTTCAGGAAATACTGGAGGCCTGCAAAGATGCGGACCACTTAATGTGTACGCCTTTGACGCTGCACCTCACTTTTTTTCTGGCACAGGAACTTTCAAAACCTATTTCTATCGGCTGTGTCAATCCGGCGGGCCCTACCAGGTATTTTCATAACGTCGCGGTTCCTCCTCCGGCCCCGTGGTTACCGGGCTTTGCCAAAAGCGCTTATAACGTTACATCTCACCTCATCATTGGCGACCTGATCTGGATGGGTGAACGGCCCTTTCTGCACGCTGCATGGAAACAGGTATTTGGTCATGGTCTGCCTTTTCGCGAACCGCTTACCTCTGCTTTTAAAAAGCAACCTCCTTTATTGCTGAATGCATACAGCAAATATGTACTGCCAAAACCTGCAGACTGGTCACCGGTTCAGCTCGTTACCGGTTATTGGTTTCTGAAACCCATACACGCCTGGCAACCACAACCCGAATTGGAAAAATTTCTGGCGGCCGGCGAGAAACCCATTTACATCGGCTTCGGCAGTATGAACAGTAATGAATACAAGAACGGTGCTTTGAAAAATATGATACTGGAGGCTGTTCAACGAACCGGGCAAAGGGCCGTTGTGCTCAATGCCGGCCTCGGTTTAAAGCAGGAGGAATTGCCGGAAAATATTTTTGCCACAGAACCGGTATCGTTCGATTATCTCTTTCCCAAAATGGCCGCCCTGGTTCACCACGGTGGTGCCGGCACCACCGCTATTGGCTTAAAGGCCGGGGTGCCTTCAGTTATTACCCCGCTTATTTTCGACCAGCGATTCTGGGCCTGGTGCGCCGAAAGAACCGGTGCAGCAACGCCGCCCATTGCCTGGAACAAACTCAATGCCACTAACCTGGCCGACTCCATTAGCCTGGCGGTATCGGACACTACCATCAAAAACAAAGCACAGGAAATAGGGAAAAGGATCAGTGAGGAGAACGGAGTGGAAGAGGCTGTGAATTTATTTAATGGGTTTTACCATTAAATAGCACCGGTCAATCGAGCCTTACAAATTTTTTGACAACCGGTTGTCCGTTTATTTCTAACTGAACATAATATATACCCTTAGATAAACTGCTTGTATTTAGAACTGCTCTTACACCCTCATTTTTAACGGCACAGGGGACCTTTTTCCCCGCAATGTCGTATACTGCCAGACCAGAGCACTGAGGGCCATCATTACCCCAATCAAATACCAGGATATCGTTGGCGGGGTTGGGATATATTTTGATGACCTTGTCCGGGGCCGGTGAAGTTATTCCCGATATCATAACCACAAAAGTTTTAAATGCACTATCGCTACAGCCATTGACAAGTGGATAGGTGTAGGAAACGATAATGTTGCCCTGACCGGTAGAATCGGGATAGAATATATTATTCGCCACGCCTGGTCCTGAATAAAATCCGCCGGCAGGCGTTCCGCCGCTAAGCGTTATAGGGGCCGAGCCGGTGAATACCGTATCGCCGCTGCCCTCCCAACTAACAGATGTTAGTATGCTTAATGAAAGCACTACAAAGCTGTCGCAGCCTATAGCATTGCTAAGTGTGTCATAATAAGTTCCCGGCCCCGTTATTTGCCGCTGGCCGAAATAATACGTTGAGCCGGAACAAATAGAGTCGTTAAAATAAATGGCAGAGGTGCTTTTTACCGACAAAGTAGCAGTTTGCGATGTGCCATTGCCGCAACTGCTGGTTATCACGCAATAATAGCTTCCTGAATCTGAAATTGCGGGAAGGAGGATGTTCAAGGAGTCTGAAGCACCGAAGGCTACCATACTGGTATCTTTATACCACCGGTAAGTTGCGTTGCCGCCATCTGCTATCACACAAAAACTTACCGGGCTACCGGCACAGGTTATTTGTGATACCGGTTGTCCGGAAATTACCAATGTATCACTTAAACTAAGTTTGGCAGAGTCAGTAACTGTGTTGCACGTACCTGTAATTAAAACTGCATAAAGACCGGTATCGGCCGCAGTAAGATTGATAACGGAATATTGTTGTGTTGTCGCCCCTGTAATATCTGTCCCGTTTTTTTTCCATTGATAGCTCAGGCCGTTACCGGTGGCGCTGACACTGAATGTAGCATTACTACCCAAACAGGCAGCCTGGCTTATCGGTGGAGTGGCAATTGCTGGCAGGGGTGTAATGTGTATGTTCGCTGGCATTGAAAAAATAGTACTATCCGAAAATATGACCGTAACTGTATATGCAGAGTCGGGCTGTGCATTCACGGTAATGGTCGAAGTTCGTTCACCGGTGCTCCACACATAACCAATACCCCCGGTAGCGGTCAGCATTACATTTCTGCCTGCACAAACAGTTGTATCTGCAGGAAATACTGATGGAAGAAGGGCTGGTGGTGCATTCACCGCGGCAGAGTCGTTGAGGCGCATGCTAAGTACATTATAAACCTGGTTTCCGGCGCCGGTATAATTGTTACTGTATTCGCAAACAAAGGGGGCAAGTGTGATGAACCGGTCGCGAAAGTTGGTTGGCAGCACATAACTATAAGAGGTGGTATAAGTAGCCCCGTCGCTGGTAGTATAAGGTATAACCTGGTCGGTACCCCAGGCGCCACCAAGCATGGCCCGCGCCACCCGGTGATGGACATACCCCGCAATGGACCAGGTCTGTCCTCCAAGATTGGTAGTGCCCACCCCGAACCACGGGTTGAGTATGCCACCGGTAGTATCTGGTGTATAATAGTCGTAATTGAGTTGGTCGTATCCATTGCCTGTACCGGTAACGCTATCTTCGATCACATAGCAGTTTAATCTGAAAGTACCACTCACCGGTCCAAAGAAAGTTGTATGCACGGTTACGTGTACCAGCCTTGAGGCACTGTCATAAGTATTGGAGGCAGAAATATTGCAGGGAGGTAAAACCTGCCGCCGGGCTTCGGTAGAAGATTTCCAGGCATTCCACTGGTTCACGTTGTTGTTGTTATCACCCATCCCGTTCACACCAATGGCTACGGTTTGCTGGCCGGGATAAAGCACCCTGTCTATATTGGCTGTAGGGCAACCGTTACCCAGGGTATACGCGATGGTGTCGTCTTCTTGTGTGGTCATGCTGTCACTTCCAAAACCGGCATGCAGGGTAACCGGAACGGTGTAAATACTATCGGGCGTGTTCATGATCTGTTCTATGCGCGTGAGCCCGCCGGGGCAGTAACCGCATCTGGCGGTCGCAAATTCCTCTACCAGCACATGCTTATCCGGGATATGACTTAGCGAAATAACTGTTTGTGATATAGTGTTGTTTGCCGGATTTGAATCCGCTTGCCCGTTAGGGTTTGAGCACGACACGGTGACAAGATTCATTCCTGCGTTTTGAAAAAAATAAGGGGTAGAGAATTGCAGTCTGGTAGTGTGATAGGAGGCCAGGTTCAAGCCGGTGAAGACCTGGCTTACCGGTGCGGCACTATTAACGCTGTATGACAGCGTAACACTTTGCATGATACCGGTGTCATTGTTCTCAACAGTAGCCTGAAAATAGCAGTGCCCTACGGCCACAAAAGTAGCGGCAATACTGCCACTCAAACCGGCATCATTTTGTCCGCGGGCAAGCAGGCCGGTTGCCCATAAAAAAATTACCAGTGCTTTTTTTATCACCTGATGATGCTTATTTTTTTGGTGATACTATACCTGCCGTCCCATGTCTTCAGCATATAAATTCCGGACGCGAATGGTGTAATCCGGATGGGTACCAAACCCGGTTGCGCCCAGTCGCGGTAAACTTCTTCTCCCAAAGCATTCATCAATACCACATCGGTTGCAAAGGCCGTTTGTCTTAGATCCACCATTAGAAGATTGCTCGCCGGATTAGGGTACACCAATAGTTCGGGCTCCATTCCGCCTGAGATAATGGCTGTTGGTATTACGATGCTGTCATTATTGATATTAATGTCGTCAATAAAAAGTTCATTTCCACCACCGCTCTTTGCTTCAAAACGAAGCAGTACCAATTGCCCCGCATAGCTATTGAGGTCAATTTGTTCTTTCCTCCAGTCATGCGCCGCAGGGCTATATTGCGTACTTGCGACTGCACCTGTGGCCAGGTTAGTATCGGCTTTGGCATATAAAGTGGCCCATGTGTTTCCGCAATCGGCAGAGACACTTACCCGCAAAGTGTCCCGGTAATGATAGTTACTGCTACCGGTGCCCGGGTATGCAACACTGAACCCGAGAGTGAGCGGAAGTGTAGACCCAGAAAGGTCTATGGGCGGAGATGTGAGTTCTTCGGTCCCGTTCATAACGTGAAAGAAATCAGCCCGCATGCTGTACCGCGAAAGGCCAAATGCCCCCGGTGTATCAACCGATAGTAAGCTGGTCAGGCCACCGGTGGTCCATCCTGCTGAAAGCAAGGAGTCGCCTTCAAACCCCTGGCTAAAAGGCATTGCAGCCCGGTTGATATCAACAGCGAACTGCGAAAATGAAGTATCGTTAGAGGGATTAATATCTGCCGAATCGTTGGGTAGTGAGGTCCATGCTTTGAAAGTATGAGGTCCGTTGGAATATGATAAGTTTTGTATCAGCAGAGTATCTGTAAGGGATGCCGAAAGCGCTCCGGCCCAATGAATGGTGTCGATGGGTAAAGTATCCAACCGGTAATATATCTGCACGGCGTTTAACGTATCGAGCCCTGCATTTTGCAAAACGATTCTGGTATCAAAATTCTGGCTGCAATAATTTCCTTGCGGGGAAACAACGCTGACGATGCCGGCATCGTTGGCAATGGTGGTGTACGTTGTGAGGTTACCCAGGCTATCGGTCAGTAAGACCCAAACGTCTTCAGCCCCACCGGTGGTGAAAGAGGTGGTGCCGCCAATTACCACATATTTGTTTTGATGGAAAGAGGTCAGTCCATAGCCTTCATCGCTGCCTGTGCCACCGTATTCCCTCGTCCACTGCAGGTTGCCGGCCGAATCGGTTTTAAATAATATCAACTCCTGCGAGCCTCCGTAAATGCCTCCGCTTTTGTAACCGGTCATAATAAAACCATTGTCTTCGGTTTGCCGCCCGGTCCACAAATAATTTTGGCCGGTGCCATAATGCTTGTTGATGAGTTCATTTCCGGCAGTATCGACCACCAGTAACCAGAAACTGGCAGTGTTTTGGGTTTCGGTATAGCCAAACATGGCGTAATTGCCCTGTTTGGTAATTCGTATCTCCAGCGGCGTATCATTATTGGTAGGCCCCGACCGGTATATCTGCGACCATTGTGCTGTGCCATTCTTATCCAGCTTAAGCAGGCGGAAATTGATGAAGCTGTATTTGTCTGTATGGCCAAGTACTATCAGCCCGCTATCGGGGGTAGGCGCAGCCGCGTGGGCGTGCTCACTGGTGTATAATGGCGTGTAAGCGCTATCCCAAAGTACGTTGCGGGCACTATCCATTTTCACCACCCAAATAGCTCCGCTCGGATTGCCCATGGATTCGGTATGCCCGGCCATGTAATATCCCCCTTCCGCGTTTTCAAATAAAGCATGGCAATGATCGATGGTAAGCAGGTGTATTTCCTTGGTCCATACCATTTGTCCGCCGGTGTTGACTTTATACATCAACGCTCCTTGAAGCCCGGGCCCCGGATAGCCCGAATATCCACCGATCAGGTAACCGCCATCTGCAGCCGGTCTCAGACTGTAGATCTGTTCAAATGAAGAGGTGCCAAAGGGTTGTGCCCATTCTTTATTACCTAGCGAATCAAATTTGAGTAACCAGTAATCGCTGCTGCCGGCACCATATGAATTGGTCACTCCTGCAACAACAAAACCTCCATCCGGCGTGACTTCGGTCTCGTAACCATAATCCTGTGCGCTGCCGCCATAACTGCGGCCAACCTGTGCGTTGATCAGTAAACTTTGAATCAAACAAAACCACAGAAAAATAAGTGTGCGCATAAGATCTGTTTACCCGACACGAAGGTACCCTAATGCTGTGATAAAGCAAATACCCGGCGTTGGTGTTGCTCACAACGAACGACCGGCTGATAACTGGCAAAAAAGGCGTTTATATTGGTTGGGCCTGAGGTAAATTATTTTTTTATTTTCATGTTATGGCTTTACAAGTTATAGGAGCAGGATGGGGCCGCACCGGAACAGAGTCGTTGAAAATAGCTTTGGAGGAATTGGGATTTGACCGCTGCTACCATGGCTTTGATCTGTTTAACGATGGACGGAAACTGCAATACTGGAAGGAGTTGCGTGAAACCGGCACAACTGATTTTGATGCCCTGTTCAAAGGGTACCGGGCTTGTGTTGATTTCCCGGCAGCCTATTATTATCGCGAGTTATTAAAACAATATCCGGACGCCAAAATAATACTCACCGTGCGCGACCCCTCCAAATGGTACGACAGTGCCGCCAATACCATTTTCAAAAAGCCCGATCCGGTCAAGTTTCCTATTCTGAAATGGCTGGGACGCATTTCAAAAAAACTCAACTATATTCCTCAGATATATTACCACATCCAGACCTTCCTTTTTCAGGAAGCTTTTCATGGCCAGATAGAAAATAAGGAGGCGATGATGAGCTTGTTTGAGCAGTGGAATGAAGAGGTGAAAAGAACTGTGCCGGCCGATCAACTTCTGGTGTACGAAATATCACAGGGTTGGGAGCCATTATGTAAGTTCCTGAATTTGCCGGTGCCGGCAACCCCATTTCCGCAAACCAATAAGAAAGAAGCTTTTCAGAAAAGGATAGAGAAGGCCATTTTTAGTCCGACCGGTGCGAGGGTGTAGGTGGTTAATTTGAAAGATAAAATCAAAAATATTACCTTTATCTAAAAGAGGAATCATGGAACAATTAGTGTTGGATATCTCATCGGAAAAGGATGCAGATCTGATAAAAGAGTTATTGAAAAAGTTCAAGGGCGTTGAGGTAAATAGTTTTGTAACCGATCTGAGCTCAAAAAACATACGGGACAGAATAAAGGAAGGGCTACAGCAAGCCGATGAAGGTAAGGTTAAGCCATGGAAAGAGATAAAGTCAGGCCTTATAAAACGTATTAAATCCTCCGGAAAGTAATATGTTGAAGTTGGTTCTTACGCCAAGGGCAGCCAATTCAATGGAGGAGATAGTGGATTACTACCTCTTTGCAAATTCAGGCGAAAGGGCTCTTAAAGTGATTCAATCGATAGAGGAAGCCTTTGATAAAATTCGCGATTCTCCAACCAGCTATCCTGTTTGTTTCGACATTGACGTGCCTGCAAACAATATCCGGCAAATAATAGTGCACAATACTTTCAAAGTCATCTACCGTGTTGCTAAAGACAAGCTTGAGATCATTGAAATCTTTCATGGGCGGCGAAATCCGGAATTGATCAGGAATGTCAATGATTGATATTCAATAACCCCAAAATTAAGTCGTGGGATACGAAAACGCCCTCCTCCATTATTGTTTTAACCACTTAAACTTGTTCAGAGGGATGTTATAATTGCCTTTTCAGAATCTATAAATTCGATTAGGTTTGTCGCCTTTATGGAAATACGCATCATTAATAAATCGAACAATGCTTTGCCGGCCTACGAAACTGCTGGCTCGGCAGGTATGGATATTCGCGCTTTTGTTGGGGAAGAGTTGATTTTA
>Ga0364859_10286_pt2 | contig 16774 bp, 15 predicted proteins | sample ExccelAu500001D3_FD_206911 | JGI IMG/M metagenome (GOLD analysis project Ga0364859, IMG submission 206911) | Enriched cells from Trout Bog Lake Hypolimnion, Wisconsin, USA - BchlTB.Aug20.5000.01 .D3 | ecosystem: Environmental > Aquatic > Freshwater > Lake > Hypolimnion/Profundal zone | place: USA...
GTTCTATTGTTTGGTTTCCAATTTTTTTTGCAATGCTCTACGCTGCCAATGTGCCGGCGAGATATCTTCTAACCATTCTGTTGCTTGGCGTGGCTTTTACTCCACTCATGGTCAATTTTGGAATGAAACCATATCAACGTGATCGTATTACTGTTTTTCTTGATCCTTCTCTTGATCCACAAGGTGCTGGTTGGAATATTAATCAATCACTCAATGCTATTGGCTCAGGTGGTTTTTTTGGAAAGGGATTTAAGGCACCTAATACACTCAATGAACTCGGCTATCTGCCTAGTACGATTGTTCATAATGATTTTATTTTTTCAGTCTTAGGAGAACAGCATGGCTTTATTGGCGGGGTGATTTTGATTGTTCTTTTTGCATTATTAATTATCACAGGACTTTTTATTGCTGCTCATGCTTCCGATCGCTTGGGACGACTCTTAGCTGTAGGAATTACCTTTCTTTTTTTTACTCATACCTTCATGAACATTGGAATGACCATTGGAGTGACTCCCATTACTGGACTGCCTCTTCCACTGATTAGCTATGGTGGTTCTTTCATGCTCATTGCGATGATGAGCTTAGGGTTGTTGCAGAGTATTTGGATTCATCGCAAGTTAGTCTACTAACGAATTTTTTATGATGCTAGCCTCCGCGAATTCTCTTCCAACTTATCGTATCGGTAATGAAAAACTCTGTCGTATTACTACTCATGCTGCTAAGAAATTACTTTCTCTTCTTGAGAGTCAAGGGCGTGCTAGGAGAGGAGCTCTTCGCATTGCTATTATTGGTGGAGGATGTTCAGGACTTCAGTATAAAATGGATTTAGTTGATGGGCCTGTTGCACGAGATATTTTGATTCAATCTCAAGGAGTGAGTATTGTGATTGATCCAAAAAGTGCACTGTTTGTCAGTGGTTCAGAGCTTGATTATAGTGATGATTTACAAAAGGGAGGATTTAAAGTGATTAATCCTAATGCTCAAGCCCATTGTTCGTGCGGCGAGAGCTTTTCTGCATAATTTACGAGTGAACTATTGGCAAAGTATATATCCTTTTTAATTGCAAACATACTTCATGCCCATGCTCATCGATCCTTTTGCCTTGTTAGGTCTCCCTAGACGTCCCATAATTGATCAAGATCTTCTTAAAAAAAATCTTCGATCCCTTGTTTTACAATGTCATCCAGATCACCGTACTGGAGATACAAAAATGTTCGAGGAGATTCAAGAAGCATCCAATCTACTCCGATCTATCCCTGCCCGACTTCGGAATCTTGCAGGAGAGATAAGAATCACAAAAAGCATTCCAATAGTTGCTCAGGAATTATTTGAGTCTACAAATAAAGCATTAGAAAATGCCGCTAATCTTACTAGCAAGTATCATGGTTCTACTCTGGCGTTACTCAAAGCTCTTTTGCTCAAAGAGCTGCTCCTGGCTCGTAGAAAGTTAATTAATGTCCAAGAATCCCTTCATCATTGGCATCGCTCTTTAGAAGAAGAACTCAACACTATTGATCTGCGTTGGCCCAATGTCAGGAGTGAAGAACTCATGTTGCTCTCACAAAGCTTCCTGTTTGCACAACGATGGGATGATCAACTTAGAGAAGCTATATTGAAAATTGACCTTATTAGCCCGAAGAATTCTTCTTAATTCCATTTACACATGATCGATCATAAACTAAATACGAGAGGCATTGAACCACAGGGTCCTATTGTGGGTATTGATCTTGGTACGACGAATTCGCTTATTGGTATCTATGATGGTGGGTTTCCAATTATCTTTGCCAATAGTGAGGGTTCACGTTTAACGCCTTCGGTAGTTTCTTATTCGGAGGAACTAGCCCCCTTAATCGGTCATGCGGCAGAGCGTCAAGCACTTCTTTATCCAGAAAAGACAATTATCTCGGTCAAGCGTCTTATGGGACAACGTATAGGTGATCCTCAGTGTGCTGGAAGGAATCATCTTTATGGCAAATCTGGAGATCCTCTTAAAATAAAACTTGGAGATAAGTTGGTCTCTCCAGAAGAAGTTTCTGCCGAAATTTTAAAAGAATTAAAACGCATTGCAGAAGAGCGACTCGGCGTATCTGTTAGTCGTGCCATTATCACCGTGCCAGCGTATTTCAATGATGCACAACGCCAAGCCACTCGTCGTGCTGGAGAACTTGCCGATTTTTGTGTGGAGCGAATCATTAGTGAACCAACAGCTGCAGCCTTGGCGTATGGACTTGATAAACTGAAGGATCAATCAAAAATTGCTGTTTATGATTTTGGAGGGGGAACATTTGACCTTTCTATTTTAAAGCTCGATCATGGTCTTTTCGAAGTCCTCTCGACATGTGGTGATACCAATCTTGGTGGGGACACTATCGATCAAGCACTCATGGAGCTTCTCCTAGGAAAGTTAGTGTTGAAGAATGCTTTAGATCTTAAAAGCCTAACGCGTCTGCATCAAATCGTTCGCAGCGCTAAAGAAGAACTTTCCTACAAGGAGGAGATCATCCTTCGTTTGCCATTTCTTCATCATCGTGGAAGTGAAGAAGTCACACTCACACGCAGAGAGCTTGAAGATATCGCTCTTCCCATTATTGAGCGCACACGTTCTCTATGCTTACGTGCTCTCGCTGATGCAGAGCTGGAGGCTCAAGATCTTGATGAAGTTATTTTAGTTGGTGGTGCAACACGCATGCCTATTGTGCGTTCTTTTGTCGAGAGACTCTTTTTCAAAACTCCAAATCTTACTCAACATCCCGATGAAGCTGTTGTGATGGGTGCGCTCCTACAAGGAGCCATCCTGCAGGGTAATTTAGAGAACCTTACTTTACTTGATATCACTCCACTTTCCTTGGGCATTGAAACCTTTGGAGGGCTCATGAATGTTATTATTCCTCGTAATACAACTATTCCTACAAAGGCAGGAGAACTTTTTACAAATGCCCGAACAGATCAAAATAAAATGAAGATTACGCTACTGCAAGGCGAGCGAGAACTTGCAAAAGACAATTGGAAACTAGGGGAGTTAGAACTGTGCTTTACTCCAGCACGCAAGGGAGAAGCTCGTGTAGGGGTGCAATTCTCAATTAATGCGAATGGAATTCTCGAAGTGCTGGCACGTGATATCACTTCCGGGGAAGAAAAAATAATAGAAGTAGCTCACGCTATCGATGTTTCGGATGAAGCTGTCGAGGCGATGATTTCCGATTCTCTAGAGCATGCTTTTGAAGATCGTGATGCACGTCTCTTTACCGAGGCCAAACTCCAAGCAGAAGAAATGCTGCCTGCCGTTGAAAATGCTTTAAGAGAGCTTCATTCTCTCCTCTCCTCTGATATGCAAAATGCTCTACGTATTCGTCTAGATGATGTTCGTTTAGCCTTAAAACAAGAAGAACTCGTCCCTCTAAAAAAAAGTCTCCAAGAACTTGATCAAGCCACTCAGGGTTTAGCAACACTCTTAGTTGAGAAGGCAATGCATGAGCTTGATTAACCCGGATATTTCATACTGATCGTGACGAGGAGACCGTAAGGGCTGATGGGATACCAGCGGCGGCCCAAGAGACCGCGGAGGAGACTGCACTCCCTTCAGTCAGGACTAAAAGCAGATCTTCAAAGGGTGAGACGAGTTGAAGCGAGTTAACGCAGACGAGCATTTTGACCCGGGACTGTATGTGTACATACCGACGAAGTCACAATGTGATTCTAACGCAGGATCCATCTGGCTTCCCGGCCTCCGCAGTTGATCAGTGTGAAATATTCGGGTTAAATGAGGTGTGCCTTTATTAGATGAACAATCTCACTGATTATTCCTCGCCTGCGTGTTGTCAGGAGATCTTTTTTTTTGATCAAATATTCTCAAGCATTTTTTACCATATCTTGAAAAAAGCTCCCTTTTTTACGCCATGATCACTGCATCTAAAATCTTCAAACAGATTTACTCATGGTTTTGTGTGATCCTTGCTCTGACTTGTATAACGACTCTTTACTCTCAATGTACTCTCGCTGCTAGTGACAATATTCGAATCAATATCATGTTTGCTGAGGCCACAAAGGTGCTGCCTAAAAGTAACCTACAAGAAAAAAAACCTCTTATAGAAAGAAGAGCCGAACAGAGCACATCAAGACCAACAAATACAGTGATAGAGAGCTCCATAAAAAGCCCTCTCTCCGAGTCATCTGTAAGCCTCACCGAGCATGTATCAGATTGTACAAGCGTTATAAGAGAATCGAAAATAACATCTAGGGCAGTGCAAAGAGTAGAAAATGAACAGATCTTTCAACAAGTTTTCACGGCTCATGCCGGAGAACCGGTTTCTATTCGTATTTCACTTTCACATCAATCCTTGTTCCTTTTTTTAGGAAAGGAGCTAGCGCTTGCAAGCCCTATTTGCTCAGGGCGTTATCCTGGTTGGACTCCTGTTGGGTATTATAAAATTTTGGAAAAAGATGCATGTCATCGGTCCAATCTTTATGGAGCTTTTTTGGATGAAGATAACCATGTTATTAAAAAAAATGTTGATATCCGACGCGACATAGCTCCCAAAGGAAGTCATTTTCGGGGAGCTTCTATGCTCTACTTTATGAAAATTACGGAGAAAGGTGTCGGCCTCCATGTGGGAAGTCTTCCTGGTCATCCAGTCTCTCATGGATGTATACACCTTCCTCTTAAGATGGCAAAAGTCATTTACCAATGGGCATCACTCAATACACCAGTAATCGTAGAAGAATAATGTTCGGGTTAACATGAGTATCCAACCATTAGAAGAGACAATATTCTTTTTTCTTCTTCACTAGCGCAGTTTTCTTCAAGTATAGTCAAATGACTTTGAAATGAGATGAAAGAACTCAGGAATTTTAAAAAAGAGCAAGGCCGAAGACCGAGTGCTATCTAAAAATTACTTAAAGGGATACAAACAAAGCTATTTTTTAAAAAGCACAAAGTCATTTTGTGTCATTGCAAAGTAATTTGATGATATCATCAGTTTTTTTATAAATACAACATCTCGAGCAATCATGAATCATAGTCCTCCAAATACAAAACGCCCTGTAGCATTGGTTGTGGGGGCTTCAGGTGGGATTGGCTCTTGTGTGGTTCGCTCTTTGCTTTCCAAAGATTGGGATGTTATTGCAGCTGCTCGGAATTTGGAGAAATTAGAGTCGACGCTCTCTCCTCTAAAAGAGTACTCAACACAACTCAAGATATGCAGACTTGATGCTTCTTGTAGTGAGGAAGTCAGTTTATTTTTTGACTCGATGAAGAGTCAGTTTGGCCGTCTTGATGGGATGGTTAATTGTGCTGGATCACTTCTTTTAAAGCCTGCTCATTTAATCAGTGATGAGGAGTTTGAGGAGACATTGTCGCTTAATCTCAAAACAGCTTTTTATTTACTACGCCCTGCAGTGCATCTCATGATGAAACAACCAGGTGGAGGAAGTCTTGTCTTTTGCTCGTCAGTTGCCGCCAGCAGAGGTCTTAGTAACCATGAAGCTATTGCTGCTGCAAAGGCTGCTATAGAGGGCATGGCGCTTGCTGCGGCTTCTACATATGCGCCTTACGGCATTCGTATTAATTGTGTAGCACCAGGTCTTGTGTCTACGGGCTTAACAGAAAAACTGACCGCTAATCCTGCTGTGCTTGAAAAATCAGTAGCAATGCATGCTCTTGGTAGGATTGGAGATCCTATGGAAGTGGCGTCAGCAATTACTTGGTTTTTAGATCCTCTGCAATCGTGGATCACAGGGCAGGTAATTGGTGTTGATGGCGGATTAGCAAAGATCCAGGTTCGTTAATCCGGATATTTCATACTGATCGTGATGAGAAGACTGCGCAGGTAGGATTGGGGTAACACTGGTGGCACAAAAGAGACCGAGGGGGAGACTGCCCAAGAAATGTATAGACTCTTTAAGGCAGACCTTCAAAGAGTGAGACGAGCTTCACCAAGCCAGTCAATGCTAGATCAGTATGAAATATCTGGTTGAATTTGTATTTGTCTAGATGAGCGGAACCAGCAATACTCATAGCTCTAAAATGTGAAGTAATTTTTTAACAGAATTTACCGCTCTTCTCAAGGGCATATTTTTAAATCAGACGCAATTACTGCGCTTCTAACGCGCTCTTCTCAATTTAACACACGATATTGGCAGGTGGTTTTGCTAATTTTTTAGTTTAGAGAGGGTAAGGGACGCATTTTTTATAAAAACTTCTTCATCAAATCATGCAATGTTGTTAAGTCAATAACGCCATGTACATTTTCTGCTCCAGGCCCCATAGCCATAGAAATAGTATCCTCTGCAATACCTAAGGCAGTAGGTTTAAAAAAAGAGCTTGGTTCAGTGAAAATGCTTGTTGTCTCTGTATTATTGCTATTCGTGCTTAGATTATGGCCTGGTCCAGTAGACCAGGTTAATGAAGGTGCCCCTGCTTGGTTCAGACCAAGAAGAGCGATTCCCTTATCGTGTCGAAATGGATAGCCATTCATACGTAAACCTCCAAGGATCTGTTTTCCCGTGAGAATGATGAGGGCATTCGGTCCTGCGTATTGCTTAGCGATTGCTATAGCTTGATCAAATTCTAATAACTCACGAAAAAGTTGCTCTCCATTATTGAGTGAAGCTGCTTGTGCTATAAGAGCATCATCAATAATCAAAAAATATCCATGTCGACAATGTTGCAGTCGTTGAATGGCTTGTTCGACTAATTTGGCTAATGAGGGAAGAGTATCATTGGGAGTTGTCTCATTTTTAAATTCAAATTCATTGTCTGCAAGCAATCCAAGAATGGGAGAAGAATGCCAGCTGGGAATAGAATTTAATTCTTCTACGGAATGCACCACTATTCTTCCGTGTGCTCCAATGTGTGAGAGTGAATATGGATTTGCTAAAATATTTTCTTGGCTCTCTTTTTGATTAAGATCTATACCGACTAAATGAGAAAAATATCTTCTACCGCCTCCTAGCACTAAGTCAATTGGGGAATGCGCCAACAGTTGTTTTGCATTTTCAATATGATCTTGAGCATTGAGTGATTTTGCATAAAATGCGGCAGGAGTTTCTCCAGTTAAACAACCATTAGAAACAAGACCAACAGCACGATTTTTACTGATTGCTTCATCAAGTAGCGTGACAGCTTTGATGATTAACACGTTCTCCTGTTGCAATGGCTGTTGCGGCTGAAGCTGCGTCAGGCACTGCAAAATCATTTGCATAAGTACGCGTCAGGGCGACATTTGGAAATTCTTCTAGGTTGAGACGATGATCAGCGCCACCTTGATAAAGTCGTGTGGCAGTAAGAAGGCTAGGAGACATTCCATCACCAATAAAAAGGATAATAGCAAATGGTTTTTTAGCAGAATTATTCAATAGAAGAGCTGTGCCAATCGCAATAAAAAGCAGCAAACAACAAAGGGCGAGAAGTCGGTTGCGAAATTTTGTGATCATGGAAAGTTTAAGCGGTTATACCTTTAACCTAAAAAGGTGAATAGAAATGGGAACAGATAGTGAAAGGAATTGTTCTAAAAAATATTCTTAACCCGAATATTTCACACTGATTGTGAGGAGGAGGTCGCTAACCCGAATATTTCATACGGAATCGTAATGAGGCGCTGTACAAAGCTTTTTAGTACAAGGCGGGTGAAGGTTTGTGATGTCGGGCTGTATGTGTCCATACCGCCCAAATCACAATTCGAGACCAATGCAGCAATGATGAGCTTGCCACAAGCCGTAATAGATTTAGTGTAAAATATTCGGGCTAAAGTAGGGTGGGGTAGTCGAGCTTCGCAAAGCGAGTCAACGCAGACGAACATTTTGATGCTGGACTGTATGTGTACAGCCCTCTCCAAGTCAAAATGTGATTCTAACACATCATCCATCTGCTTTGCCTTTCTGAGCAGTAGCTTCGCGGTCTCCATAGTAGATTGGTATGAAATATTCGGGTTAAGAGCCAATAGCTGGTAAAAATCGAACGCGTCGATCTTCTCGTGGCAAACGTATTGTAAAAATAAGGCCTTTGCCCTCACTGCTTTCAAGCATGATTTCACCACGATGAGCTCTAATAATTCTTTGTACGACATGCAACCCTAGGCCATTGCCATCACTTTTTGTAGTGAAGTATGGTTGAAAGATTTTATCAAATTCATGAGTCGGAATACCGCCTCCTGTATCTCCAATGCTAACGCAGATATGGGTTTCATCAAAACCAGTGACAATACGCAAGACTCCGCCATTGCTCATTGCTTGAAAACTATTACGGATAATATTGTAAAGAGCTTGCTTGAATTGGTTGCGATCCAGCCAAGGCTGAGGTATTTTTTCACTTAAAACAAGATCCACCTCTACCTTGCGAGTTTTAATTTCTTGTTCTAAAAATGAGACTGTTTCTAAAATGATTTCGTTGATGTTCTCTGGCTTGAGGTCAACTGGTGCAGGACGAATTGCATGAAGAAACTGGCTGATAATTTGATCTAGGCGAGTGACTTCATTTTGAGCAATCGTCAAAGATTTCTGAAATTCATGGCGTTGTTCCTTGTCAAGTTTTTCGAGACGACGTTCCAAGAGTTGAAGATGAATTGTCAGTGAGTTAAGAGGGTTGCCAATTTCATGGGCAATACCAGCAGCGAGTAAAGTTGCCATAGAAGATCGTTCGCTTTCAATCGTTTCTTTGGTCTCTCGTTGAGCACTGGTCATATCTCTTAAAATAATCACACGTCCTACAAGAGAGCGTGGGTGTAATTCACTTTCATCACTGAGAAGTGGTGCCACGTAAAAATTTAAGAACCGTTGTTGAGGATAAAAAACTTCTAAATCACGGCTGATAATATCTATTTTATTGGAGATAAAATCAAGTTGGAGTCCGGGTACAACTGAGGAAAGAAGTCGGCCGATATTTTCAGTTCCTTGCAGAGCAAAAAACTCACAAGCCATTGGATTGAGATAAATAATATGGCCTTCGGCATCAGTGACAATAACTCCTTCAAGTAGGGAATTAAAAATTGTTTCTAAAAAACCTTTTTCGCGAGCAAGCTCTTCAAGGTATTGTCCAACTTCGCTAGGTTGAACTAGCTGAATACGCTCAATAAGTTTACCAAGAAAGCCTCGTTTCATGCTTGTGGGATCGTGCTAATTGGCTCTGACAATGCGATCGAGTATGGAGTACGTGGATAAAGCTTCATAACTTTTATTCTGCATGCTTTCTAATCAAGAGCTCTTCGAGTTCTCTAACGCGTCTTTCAAAAAGGTTCAGTGTTATCTCAATTGGCTCTGCGCTTGTCATATCTACTCCTGCTCTTAAGAGGGTCTCAATTGGAAATTGACTATTGCCGCTTTTAAGAAATTCCAGATATCTACTAGAGTTACCAGTCGTTAAAACTTCGTTAGCCAGGGTCACAGCTGCAGCAATGCCAGTTGCATACTGATAAACATAGAATGCATTATAAAAATGAGGAATACGCAAACATTCAAGTTCGAGTAAATCATCTATAAAAACACCAGGGCTAAGATAGCAGTCGAGTAGAGAACGATAAGTTTTTGTGAAAAAATCTAGAGTTAGTGCTTCTCCTGACTCTTCCGCGGTATGTGTGATTCTTTCAAACTCAGCAAACATTGTTTGGCGAAATAGAGTGCTGCGAAGATCATCAATCTGACGGTTGAGAATATAGGCACGCATCATTGGCTCTTTGGTAGAAGCTAGCAGGTGTTGGGTAAGTAAAACTTCATTAAATGTTGAGGCCACCTCAGCAAGAAAAATAGGATAGTTGTAATTTTGAAACTCTTGGTTGTTTCGTGCATACCACGTATGCATTGAATGACCAGCTTCGTGAGCGAGGGTGTAGACATCTGAAAAAACATCTGCTTTATAGTTCATTAAAATATAAGGAGGTCCTTCATAGGCTCCACATGAAAAGGCACCGCTTCTTTTCCCTTTATTCTCATAACGATCGCACCAACGCTCTTCTCTAAGTCCTTTTGCTAGTGTTCTGACATATTCAGATCCAAGGGGCGCTAGTGAGGCAAGTATTGTGTCAACGGCTTCATCAAAGGAAACATGGCTTTGCATTGTTGTCACAAGAGGCACGTAAGTGTCATAGATGTGAAGTTCGGGGACTTGAAGCGCACGGCGCCGTAAATCGTAATAATGAGATAAACCATCAGAACGAGAACGCACAGTTTTTATCAACTGGTCATAAAGGGAGAGAGGAACATTATCCTCAAAGAGAGCTGCCTCTATCGCAGAACTATAGTTGCGAGCGCGTGCATAAAAAACATCACCTTTAATAGAACTAGAGAGTGTTGCAGCAAGGGTAAAACGATGTTCTGAAAATTCCTTATAAAATTTTGTAAATACATCCTGTCGTATTTTTCGGTCTGTGTGTTGCAAGAGTGAACTAAAGCTACTTTGCGTGAGAATCACTTCACTGCCCTTGTGATCTTGGATGCTACCAAAAATCATATCGACATTTGTTAACTGAGAAAATATTTCCTCATGACCGGCTATGCTTGGATGGCTTAATGCCATGAGTCGCTCTTCCCGATCGCTTAATGTATGCGAAGATAGGCGACGTAAACGTTGGAGAGGAATGCTCCATGGTTGCAAAATGGGATCAGCAAGAAAGTCAGAAAACATTTGATCTTCAATAGCTTGAATTTCTGGAGCAATGAAAGAACTGATTGTTTCAAGATTCGTTGCGAGAGCTTGTAATCTTCCTTCACGATCAAGAGAGATATGATTGGAAGCATCTTCGGCTACACAGAGTCCTGCATAATGACTTAATAACTCGAGTGATTGATGTAATTTTTTTTGAAATTCCAAAAGCTCCAAGAGATCCTTAGCAGAGTTACCAACCTTTCCTTGGAATCGAGTGATTTCGTAATAGAGTCCCGAGAGATTTTTAAATTCCTCTTCCCATGCTTCCTCTGTTTTAAAGAGAGCTGTTAGATCCCAAGTGAACTCTTTTTTAACCTCTTGACGAAGAGGTAAGATGCATTGGTTTGTTTCGTAAGTAGCAGAGAGACGTAATGGCATAGCAAGGAATGCTAACAAAGAATAGTTTTAAGAACGATGATAAAAATGCGATACACCTTTGCCTCAAATTCATGCGGCTATCTATGAACATCAGATCATATTTTATCAGAGTTAAAATATGATTGTTGTTCTTAAGCCCACGACCAAAGCATTACCAAGAGCCTGACTCATTCCTGGATGAATGACATATTGGAGGTCAGGTTGTAATGTGAACCATTGCGTGAGTTGTAGCTGATAGGTAAATTCTATATCAAAAGTGTTCTGAGATAGGCTAGTTCCTTGAGTCTGTGCAATACTGTTAATGGCATCATTACTTAAAAGACCATAAGCTAATGCAAGCCCCATGATATCTTGACTACGAGAGGGAAGGAGTCCTCTGAAATTTAGACCTGTATCATAATATAAATGAAGAAGATTGTTATTAGCAGGTTCCAATGTCATTCGATTAAAGTATCCAAGACCTCGAGTTGGAGGCTCCTTTCTGACTGGTTTGGCGAGCATGGGAGAGATATTTTCTCCTTTATTGTTATCAGCAGAGCTATAGATCATCTGATCGCTGATTGCATAAATACCGTAATTATCCGAAGTGGCACTGTTTGTATTACTGAAGTTTTGAAATCTTGATGAGCATAACCAGCAGCCCGTTTTGATCTCTCCTGGTAAGACACATTGGTAATGATAGGCAGCCTCTGTAAGGTAGAAATATCCTTGATTGGAATTAAGATTCCAGGTGAAACCGTGATTGTTGATATTTTGTGGATAGACATTTCCTTGAAAGAGCGCTGCTTTAAGCGAAAACTGATCATTTGGCATGAGTTTCAGACGCACTCCAGGAACACCTATTGGGAATGCCGGGCCGCCATTAGGAATGCTTGTGTAAAGACCTGCTGGCCATCCGAACGTATTGTTAATAAAGACTGCTCCATAATCTGAAATAGCAAATTCAGAGTCAGCAACAATTTGTCCAGCACGTAGAGAAATGGTGTCTTGAAGAATATTTTGCTGCAACCAGAGTTCAATATTTCTTAAGGTACTATTTCCACCAATAGAAGAAATGCCAAACATACTACCTGCAAGATTGATTCCTGGATCTTGACCTGCAAGATAGATCCATCGCGAGTAAAAGCTACCTCCCTGCCAACTCATGAGTTTTTCTAAATCAAGAGTTATTGCACATTGCGTGACACTTGTATAAACACTTCCTGTTCGTATCCCTCCCATTGTGTTTCCCCATACTTCATTGATAGAAGAGATCCCCAAGTTCATTCCTTGGTTTGAGAGTCGATCTCTCAAATCAAACAAATTCCCGCTTGCACTGCTTGTCTCTAACCATGGTTTAAAGTTACGAATAGATTCTTCTGCATCTACTTGAGGTTCCAGCCCGGATATTTCACGCTGATCTACTGCGGAGACCGGGAAGCTAGGGTGATGCTGCGTTGATCTCGAAGTCTTCCTCGGGCAGTGTGTACGCACACAGCCGTCGTCAGACTTCATCACTCGCCTGGCCTCATCAAGCTTCGCGTCCTCCTCGTTACAATCACCATCAAATATCCGGGCTGGTTGATTAGCACTGAGGGCTTGTGCATAGACCGATTGATCTCTAATTCCCGCCAAAAAGAAAAAAAGAAGAATCGGTAGGAAGAGAGATAAATGACGGCAGCAAAAAGAACTCATAACCTCATTGGATTATATAATTCGTGCTACTGAATTTATTAATGAGAGGGTTGTCTTTTTTGATCGAGCTATTTGAATGGATGAGCTCATAGCGAGTGAGACTATTAGACGTGGATTGAAAATATTTTTTGATACGACATAAAAAATACGGAAGTTTTCCTAATTGTTTAGGGTGAAGGCCATTTTTTTTGCTTATCAGATGCTCTTGCACACAGTATTGAGAAATAGCAGCAACGATTTCACGTGCGGTGCGACAACGGTCTATTGAAATACCGCTGCCTAAAGCGCCTCCTAGGGAGCCGCCAGCATTGATAAGTGTGTTAGAAAGCACAAAGGGACCTATAGGAGAGAAGGCTGTTATTGCTCCAGGAGCCATTCCAGAACCTCCCGTGGTTTGCAGCGTCAACAAAATCGAATCATAGCCAGGTCGAGAAAGATCGATGAGTTGGACATTTGTTTCCATTCTTGTTTTACCAAAGCCTAATCCAATGGCTGCGCGTAAGAGTCGGCTCCCTTCTTGTACTTATTGAAAAGAACCTCTGAGTAACCAAAAATTTCCAGTGCTAGGTACTTCATCAGCTTTTAAGAGAACCGTCGGAGCAACATATTTATTAAGACGTATAATGATATCATTTGCCAATTGTGTCTGCTCGTTGTTCATTAATGTAGATAAATTTTTGCCTCTACGATTGACCTGAAAAACGATGGGTGCGGCTTCAAACTTTTCTAGGTAAATTTTCTCAGGCAGTTTTACTGGAGGTACACTACCTGGAACCATATGACTTACGCTCACAGAAGCGCAACTCATCATGAAGCAAGCAAGAGCGTTTACTATGATAAAACGAACAGAAAGAACAAACTGATAATGTCTCACAACGCGAAGGATCCCATCTCAAGAAAATCCTGACCCTATAGTTGAATCCCCTTTTTTTAAACTTTAAACTGTAATCTCTATGAAAATTTTTTAACTATGAGTGTATGAATATTGATTTCATTGTGATGCTTCCTTTTGTGCTGATGCTCCTAGCAGTAGCCTTTATGCCATTTGTGCATAGTCATTGGTGGAATTTACATTTCAAAAAGGTCTCTTTCTCCTTAGCTGGAATTATCATCCTCTATTACCTTTTTGTACTTCATGATGCTCCGCGATTAGGTATTCTTTTAAGTGAGTATTGTAGTTTTATTATTCTTATTGGATCTCTTTTTGTTGTTACTGGTGGAATTTATTTGCGTGTTGAAGGAGAGGCGACGCCATTACGTAATACTATTTTTTTAATTATTGGTTCTATGATGGCCGTTTTTATTGGAACCACAGGCGCATCTATGCTTCTGATTCGCCCTTGGATTCATAGCAATCGTTATCGTATTACGGCAGTACATATTATATTTTTTATTTTTATGATCAGTAATATTGGTGGATGTCTCAGTCCTATTGGAGATCCTCCTCTCTTTTTAGGATATCTGCGTGGAGTTCCGTTTTTTTGGCTTTTTGAACATCTCTGGGGCGCTTGGTTGCTTGCGATGGGTTCACTGGCAATCATTTTTTATTTTTTGGATAGGAAAAATTTTTTTCATGCACCTGCTCGCATTCGTACATTAGAAACGCTTACAGAAGTTTGGACCTTCCAAGGATTATTTAATCTTGTATTTTTAGCAGTAATTATTGGGGCAGTCTTTCTGCCGACTCCATGGAGAGAAATCATCATGATTGCTGCTGCTCTATGTTCTTATTTGTTAACATCAAAACATATTTTTGAAGCCAATAAATTCACATTTCATCCGATTGAAGAGGTGGCTTGGCTCTTTTTTGGGATTTTTTCAACAATGGTTCCTGTTCTGGACTATTTAGAAAAGACCATTGCTATTACCTCTTCTTACCCTGCATTACAACCCATCCATTTTTATTATCTCACGGGATTTCTCTCTACTTGTTTGGATAATGCACCCACTTACTTAGCGCTGCTCCAACTTCATTTAGGAATGCATGGAATGAGTATAGAAAATATCAGTGATGTACGCCATTTAGCCATCAATACCCCTACGCCACTCATTGCTATTGCTCTGGGAGCTGTTTTCTTTGGAGCTACTACTTATATAGGAAATGGTCCTAATTTTATGGTAAAGAGTATTGCAGAGGATGCAGACATTCGAATGCCAAATTTTTTGCATTATATTTTATATTATTCTTTACCAATTTTAGCCCCAATTTTAGTGCTAGTTGGATTGCTTTTCTGCCGTTAAATCATGATCTTCATGACGACGTCTAGATTGTTTTATACACAGCTAGTCCGAAAAACTCCTGCTCAAAAAAATCTTAAAATTCACTTGGACAAAGGTATGCTCAGACCTTAGCTTGTTTTTTTAAATTGCCTGAGAGCTGCCCAGGCAAACTACATATTATTTATTCCAAGAAATTTGCAAAAATTTCACTATGAAATCATCTGCAATGTCATCCGAAAAAAGTCATCTACACAAAATAGTAACTTGATAAATTTTTGGTCATTCGAAAAAATATTCTTTCTTATTTATGCGTATTATTTCAGGTATTCAGCCTTCGGGTCTTTTGCATCTTGGAAATTATTTTGGGATGATGCGTCCAGCTATTGAATTACAAGATCGAGGAGAGGCGTTTTACTTTATTGCCGACTATCATGCTCTAACAACCTTGCACAACGCCCCAGCGTTACGGGATCATGTCCGTAATGTGGCCATTGATTTTTTGGCAGCAGGCCTCGATCCTTGTAAGAGTTGTTTTTTTCGACAGAGTGATATTACCGGTGTTGCCGAGCTGGCATGGATATTAACAACTCTAGCTCCCATGGGGCTCATCGAGCGATGTCATTCCTACAAAGACAAAATAACGAAAGGTCTCTCACCTTCTGTTGGTCTCTTTTCCTATCCCATTTTGATGGCTGCTGACATTTTGATCTACGAGAGCGATCTGGTCCCTGTCGGTAAAGATCAGAAGCAGCATGTCGAAATAGCACGTGATTTAGCGGTGAAGATGAATGAGACATATGGTCCTCTTTTTAAGCTACCAGAGCCAAGAATTCCCAATGAAATAGCTCTCATTCCTGGTCTGGATGGAGCGAAGATGAGTAAGAGTTATAACAATACGATTGAACTTTTTTTAGATGAAGCAGCAATGAAAAAAAAAGTGATGTCTATTATCACTGATTCTACCTCGGTAGAACACCCCAAGCCCATTGAACATTCTGTGATTTTAGAACTCTATGCGCATGTAGCTTCCCCAGCTGATCATGCCTTGATGACACAAGCCTTTCTTAAAGGAGGATTGGGTTATGGAGTTTTTAAAAAACAGCTTTTTGAGGCGCTCTGGGAATACTTAGCGCCGATGCGAGCTCGACGTCACGAACTGCTTTGCGATCCTGGTTATGTCGATGCCGTTTTAAAAGAGGGAGCTCAAAGAGCTAATACCATTGCCAATCATATGCTCGAGCGTGTTCGTAAGGCTGTTGGTTTGAGATAATGTAAAAGTATGCCTACACTTTCTGTATCTAGACTAAACTCTGGTGGAGAAGCTCCTGTAGATGGAGCTTCTTCAAAGAAGTTCTTGAGTAGCGATAGCAATACAGTACAAAATGTCCCAAGCGTAAAAAATTCAGGCATATCGAGGGTTTCAACGATTTGGAATTTTTTTTTAACTACAAATCAGGTGAGAAAACTGTATCTCTGCTAAGTCAGAATGATGACATTAAGAGCATTCCCTCTATTCGAACTCAAGAAACGATCAAGAACGAAAAATCACTTTTTTCAATCAGGGATTTTCAAAAGATTGCTAGCACGAGAATTTTCAATCTCTCTGGTAGACCTTATTCTCATGATCCTATGCGTGGGCAACTATTCCAAGAGCTTAAAGATTATCATAGGTTGGATTCTAATGACTTAAATGCTCGATGCCAAAAATTAGTTCAATTAGAAAAGACAACTTGTGACTATCTAGATACGAAAAACCGAGAAATCAATGATTCTTCTTTGTTATCTTGTTTATTTTTTAATAAAAGTGACTTAAGAAAAGATCGTGAAGCGGCTCAATATTTTCTACAGGGAATCGCTCTAGAAAAACAG
>Ga0364859_10579_pt1 | contig 16739 bp, 16 predicted proteins | sample ExccelAu500001D3_FD_206911 | JGI IMG/M metagenome (GOLD analysis project Ga0364859, IMG submission 206911) | Enriched cells from Trout Bog Lake Hypolimnion, Wisconsin, USA - BchlTB.Aug20.5000.01 .D3 | ecosystem: Environmental > Aquatic > Freshwater > Lake > Hypolimnion/Profundal zone | place: USA...
CAAAAAACTTAAAACATGACCAAACTCGTCAGGACACAACCGTGCAATAAAGCTTGGTAACTGCGGCTCCAATAAACCTGACCCCAAAAAATTACCCGTACACTCAAGAATGTGACTCATAATTAACCTATTTTTATTTGTATTAAATTAAACCATTTTTATTTGTATTAAATTAAACCATTTTTATTTGTATTAAATTAAACCATTTTTATTTGTATTAAATTAATTATAAACAAAAATATTATTTCACGTCAATATTATTTTATTATTGATATTCACACAGATATTCACACATTATTTTATTATTGTGTTATTTAATGATAATGTTTTTATAATAAGATACTTATACCAAGAAAGCTCAGTAAAAATAGCAATAAACGGCCCGCAAACAACTAAGGATAAATCTATTAGATTACTCGCTAGTCTCGATGTTCTATTTTTTGCCTCTCTCAGGGCATTCTGGTGTAGTGAATGCAAGACGCCCATAGTGTGGACGCGAAGCAGACGACCCCAAGCAGGGGTCGTCGATGGAGGACAACGCGGCAGTCATCCAGTAAAATGCCCCGAGAGGGGTAAAAAAGTGGAATATCGAGACTAGACATAACATAATCCTAAAAACGGCAGTTGGAGACGGCAAATTGACGCAATCTTTTGATCCTGAATCGTTTCCGACAGAGGGGCCCTTCACCACTTGGGGAATCTGGAGTTTGGACTAATTTCGCGCCCTGACCGGGCACAAAATCAGTCAAAAAAATATTGTAGGCGAAGATCTGAACTCAATTCCGTCAGATTCATTGCAATCTGTAGTGGTTTTCAGCGGCTTGGGGGCCTGCCCCCTTGTCCCCTGCTCCCGCCTTCCAGGAATGGGCCCAGTCTAAATCACGCGCAAGTTTGTGAGGGGGCCCATTCCTTCCAGTTGGGCTTTTTTCTTTTTCCGTGGTTAATATCTCATAGGCATAGCCCTGTTATCTCGTCTTAACTTTGCTTATTCTCAATCACAGTATAGCAGGTTGATTACCAGCTTCGTAGGCTGGTTGCAATAAAAAATAAAAACTATTTGGAAAAATGAAGAAATAACTTTCATGAAAATGATCATAGGTTGACAATTTTTTGTTCCTATCAAAAAACATCAAAAGGTCAACCATGATCGGCAAAATTGTAAACAAATTCCAGACTTTTCGCAACCGTTTATTCAGGCTTTTCCCTTATAGAGCTAGCGCCACAATGGATTTGATTGATGCTGTTGCTTCATCCACAGGAACAACTAGTGTCGTGAAGCTTAGCCTATCCGATTTATTCAGACGACAATATTCCAGCATCACTGATGCGCTAGACAGCCTATTTCGATCAGACTTGAAGCAAGCTTCAACAAGAGAGGACACAAAAACACAGACTCTGAGAGTTACTCAGCTTTTAGCCGAAGAGTGCTTTTCTTCAAAGCAAGAGGGTTTTGCTCTCTTTGCAATCGACTGCACAACCAATTCCAGAATTTACGCAACCAAAGTAAGTGACCGCACAATTGTCCATGCGCCCAATCGCGTGCCAGGGCAAAAACCCATCACTGTAGGTCATGAATATAGTGTTTTGGTTCATTTGCCGGATGAACCAATTGATCGACAATTACACTGGGTTGTTCCTTTATCGGTTAGACGGGTGGAATCCCATGAAACTGGTCCAAAGGTAGGTCTTGCTCAACTTGAAAAAATATCTCATCAAACCGTATTCAAAGACTATTTTTGTGTAAATGTATCGGATGCAGCTTATAGCACGCGAGCATGGGTTATTGGCGTTAGCAAATTGCCTCAAGTCGTGCATATTACAAGAATGAGGGGTAATAGAAAGGTATATCGAGTGCCACCCTTGGAAAACATGAAAGTAAAAGGAAGGCCACTCCTTTATGGCGAAGAGATTTTATTGAGCAGTCCTTCTCAGCCAGATTTTGAAGAAGTAACCACCATTACAACTCGAAAAGGCAAAGTACATCGAATACACTTAAAACGTTGGAACGACGTCATAATGCAAGGATCCGATGCAGATCGGACTCACGAACACCCCTTTGATCTGTTAAGAGTTACCGTCATAGACAAGAAAGGCAAGACTGTATATCCACGCCCGCTTTGGGTAGCAATTATGGGGGCTAGAAGAAAGGAGATCAAAAATGTGCAAGCTTATGCCGGTTATTGTCGGAGGTTCGATATTGAACACTTTTTTCGTTTTGGAAAACAAAGATTGGGACTAGTAAACTCGCAGACCTGTGAAACGCGTCATGAAGAAAACTGGCATTGGATTGGGCTCTTAGCCTACAACATGCTTTATCATGCCAGACAATTTAGCCAGACTGTGGTTAATCCCTGGGAAAAGCACAAGGTTCATGTTGTGGCATCAAAGCCAAGTCCTTCACAGGTGCAAAGGGATTTTGGTCGACTTATCCGGGGGATTGGAACGCCAGCTGCTGTTCCCAAACCCCGAGGAAAATCCCTTGGGAGACGACCAGGCACTAAAAGTGCTCCAAGACCTCTGCAGCCTCTCATTGGCAAATCTCAACAAATAGAAGAAAGGCCTTCCAAGTTTTCCTCTCGAGCCCCATCTATAAAAACAAACCAACAGCTCTAGGAAAAGACATTCCTACTGAAAGAGATAAGGTAACCCCAAGCGCGAGTAAAATTACAGAAAAAAGAAAACCGATCCAGAGATATGCTCGGATGCGACGAATTTGGACAAAAAATAGACCTGCTCCTATGAGATGTTAGCAACAAAAAAAGAAAAAAGCCCAACTGGAAGGAATGGGCCCCCTCACAAACTTGCGCGTGATTTAGACTGGGCCCATTCCTGGAAGGCGGGAGCAGGGGACAAGGGGGCAGGCCCCCAAGCCGCTGAAAACCACTACAGATTGCAATGAATCTGACGGAATTGAGTTCAGATCTTCGCCTACAATATTTTTTTGACTGATTTTGTGCCCGGTCAGGGCGCGAAATTAGTCCAAACTCCAGGGGAATGTGCCCCTCTGTCGGAATCAATTCAGAATCAAAATCTTGCATCACTTTGCCATCTCCAACTGCCGTTTTTAGGATAATTGCACGAAAAAAACCGCTAATCGGGCAAGGTCACGCTTGGGAGGTTATGCAAGAGCTCTAGTATAAAATCATTTGTGTATAACATGCTCGACAAACATCATGTTAGTAGAACCACTCTGATCAAAGGGAGAGCCTGCTGTTGAAACAATGAGATCCCCTTCTTTTATAAGTCCGGAACTTATGGAGAAGTCACTGACCACTCTCAGCGCATCTTGCACATTTTGTACAGACACAGGAGCTACGGGGATCGCTCCCCACGTGATTGCCATCTGATGATAGACAATTGCACTAGGCGATAGGACAAATACAGGAAGTTGAGGACGAAATCTTGAAACTTGATGCTCTGTAAACCCTGTATGCGTAAAACAAAAGATCGCTTTAGCATTGATACTATAAGCTGTTTGCACAGAGGCTAGCGCAATGGCACTTGAGATATCATGAAAGCCTGCATGTTCGTAAAGATGAAAAAAACCTCGATAGTTGAAATCTCTTTCGGCTTCTTCCACAATGCTTTTCATCATGATGACTGTCTCGATCGGATACTGCCCCACGGCTGTCTCGCCAGAGAGCATCACAGCCGAGGTACTATCATAAATGGCATTAGCCACATCGGAGACCTCAGCTCTTGTAGGACGGGGATTTTTAATCATCGACTCGAGCATCTGCGTTGCAGTCACTACCAACTTGCCCGATTGGTAACATTGACGAATCATCATCTTCTGTAAACGAGGCACCTCTTTTAAAGGGAGCTCCACTCCCAAATCCCCTCTTGCCACCATAATTCCATCAGCGGCTTTTAAAATCTCATCAAAATTATGCACGCCTAGACTGTTTTCAATTTTTGCTAAAACCAAAATAGAGGCAGCATTCAGTTGAGATAATAACTTCTTGATTTCAACAACGTGTTCCCTAGAACGGATAAAAGAGGCTGCGATGACATCGATCCCTTGCTGGACTCCAAACTTGATGTCCTCAATGTCTTGTTCTGTCATAGCAGGCAAGGCAATGTCTACACCAGGAACATTGACCCCTTTATGGGTTTTAATCAGACCAGCATTAAGAACCACCACCACCACATGATCTTTTTGTTTTTCAATCACTTCCGTTGTGATATAACCATCATCAATCAGAACCTTCGTTCCTACCTGCAGAGAATCAATCACAAACGGAGGGGTGACTTGAATCCCCTCTTTAGATCCGATGACTGCTTCCTTTGTTAAGATGAGCCGCTCTGAGGTTTGAACAGAAAATTGATCCCCTTGAATTTTTCCTAAACGGATCTCAGGGCCTTTTGTATCTAAAATAATGGCAAGAGGCACTTTCTTTTTAAGGCGCACTTTCTTCAGTCTCTCAATAACGACAAGATGATCCGCATGTGTACCATGAGAAAAATTTAACCGCGCTCCATTCATCCCCGCATCAATCAAAGCCTCAATCTTCTCTTCACTATCAACAGAGGGTCCTATCGTGCAAATAATTTTTGTTTTAGGTGTAACCATTACAATGCAATTGCCTCATAAAAATGCTCTGCGAGAGTTGTAAAAGAAAACTCTTGAGCCTGTTTACTTTGTAAAAAGAGCTGAGTCTGTATCAGGTACTCTTGGTACTGTTTCTCATCCATCGATTTCATAAAGTGATGTAACTGTTCTAAACTCACAAAATCACGCCGATCAATAAAACAGCTTCTGGGGATGTAAGTCTCTACATTGCTAGCTCCCCAGTAGATCGGCACTACCCCAGCAGCAAAACAGTCGAAAATCTTCTCCGTAATATACCCCTGAGTCTCTTGCGTGTTCTCATAGCAAATACAAAATCGGTAATTTTTCATCACCTCTAATTTATCAGGGATTTCCCCTCGATAACTCGAATAAAGAGCAGGGTTCCAACGTCTTCCATAAAATTCAAACCCGATCTCCTTGACCTGCTCGAAATAAGCAATGGCCTCTTTACGCCTCGAATAGAGTTCCCTCTCTCCACTCCCTTTTAAATCGGAAGAGACAAGCGTGCAGAGTTTTTTTTCTTCAAACGGGGTCAAATCTGGAATTCGCTGTACTAGGACAGGGTAGTTGAACTTAAAATATTTGATTCCATCGACCAAAGAATCATCCCAAGTGTATATCTTAGAAAAACACTCCTGAATCTTATGTCGATACATGTTCTTTAAAACTGTTTTTGGCTCCCACATGAAAAGAATCAGCTTTTCCTTAGGCAAACGGGAGAGATCATACTTTTTACATACCTGAGGCGTCACATTAAAGAAGACGATTTTATCCACTTCATCTGATACCTCTGCTTTCCAAGGGTAATCTAAATGCACCTTGCGCAAGAAATGATGTAAATACCCCTTTCTTTTGAGTAGAGTTTCTCTGTATTCCTTAATGTCGGTAAGAACAACCCTCCCTTCATACCCTCTCTCTTGGAGGGCTTGAGTATAAGCCGCCGCATCAATTGGGAAATTGGCAATACACTGAATGATTTTTTCTGCTTGGAGAGGACCCATCAAAGAGAGGAGGAACAGGAACATATAGCGCATAAAACCTCAAGCCACCGTCACATCTTTGCACAAATAGACATCTTGAATCGCGTGTAAGAGAGCAATCCCCTCTTTTCTCGATTTTTGAAACGCTTTTCTTCCTGAAATCAATCCCATGCCACCGGCTCGTTTATTAATGACAGCCGTCGTCACGGCAGCGCCTAAATCATGATCTCCTGAAGGCCCCCCTGAGTTGATTAAACCCATCCGTCCCATATAGCCATTGATCACTTGGTAGCGACATAAATCGATCGGATGGGGAGAGGAAAGCTGGGTATACATCGCTTCTGTCTGTTTGCCAAATTGCAGCGTTTTAAAACCCCCATTATTTTCAGGCAGTTTTTGTTTAAGAATATCCGCTCCAATTGTCGCCCCTAAGTGGTTAGCTTGCCCTGTTAAGTCTGCTGACTCATGATAGTCGCAAGAGGGAGTTTTAAACGCATTATTGCGCAAATAACACCACAAGACAGTGGCCATCCCCAAATCATGAGCTAAAGCAAACGCTTGAGAAATTTCTTCAATCTGACGTCTACATTCAGAGGATCCGAAATAGATCGTAGCTCCAATGGCTACGCAACCCATTTCATAAGCTTGCCGCACAGAGGCAAAGAGTGTTTGATCATGTTTTGTAGGATAAGTTAAGAGCTCATTGTGATTGAGTTTGAGAATAAAAGGAATTTTATGGGCATATTTACGGGCCACAGAGCCTAAAACGCCATACGTGGAGGCAACGGCATTGCACCCCCCTTCCATCGCCAACTTAATGATATTCTCCGGATCGAAATACTCAGGATTGGGAGCAAAGGAGGCCCCTGCTGTGTGCTCAACCCCTTGATCCACAGGTAAAATAGATAAATACCCCGTCCCCGACAGGCGCCCATACTGATAGAGCGTTTGCAAACTGCGCAAGACTCGGGGATTGCGATCCGTTGGAAGAAAGATCCGATCCACCCAATCAGAGCCTGGAATATGAAGAGCTTCCTTAGGAACTGTTTTACAAACATGCCCTAGAAGAGATTCCGATTGAGAGCCGAGTTGTTTTTGAATATCCGCATAAGAAGACATAGGCATACACCTTGGTTGGTAATTGGACGATACCACAAAACAGAAAAATTTCAATGGAGAATAATCGACTCGATCTCTTCCAAACTTTTGCCCCTGGTCTCTGGGATGAACCGCAAAATAAACCAAAAAGAAATAAGACTAATGATCGCATAAAGCAAAAATGTCCCTTGTGGTTTTAATGTTTGAATGAATTCTAAAAAGGTAAGAGAGACCAAATAATTAAAACCCCAGTTGGTAAAAATGGCTAATGTCATCGCTTTACTACGAATTCTCAAAGGATAAATCTCAGAAAGAAGAACCCAGGTCACAGGTCCAAGGCCAATGGCAAAAAAAGCCACATACGCCATTAAACTGATCAGCGAGATCTTATCGATCCAGACGGGGTGGAGGAAGAACGCTCCTGAAAGGCAGAGTAAAGAAAGCGTCATTCCGGCAACACCAATCAGTAATAAGATGCGCCGTCCAGCGCGATCCAAAAGCCACACAGAGACCAAAGTAGCCAAGACATTGACAACGCCGACGATTAACGTGGCCGCAATGGCGCTTGAAGCCGACTCAAATCCTGCAAATTCAAAAACCTTGGGAGCATAGTAAATCACCGTATTAATTCCCGTAATTTGCTGAAAAATACTCAAAAAAAGACCGATCAGTAAAACAAACCGCAGCTTAGGGGCAAACAACCCCTTCCATGTTCCTAACTTATGGGAGCTAGACACACTTTTCATCACATCGATTTGATTCATCCAGTTTCTTCCCCGCCTCAATTTTTGAAGCAAGGCAATGGCTTGAGTCTCTAATCCCTTCTTAAAAAGCCAAGGAGGTGTCTCTGAGAGAAAAAATAAACCAACAAGTTGAACAAGTGCAGGAATCGCACCCAAAATAAACATGAGACGCCAATTCCCACTTTGAGAAAGAAGGTAATCCATGAAGAAACTGAGAAGAATGCCCAATGTAATTGCCAGCTGATAAATAGAGACAAGAGTTCCCCTAAGACGAGGCGGTGAAATTTCCGCAATGTACAAGGGAGCTGCCAAAGAAACGACCCCAACAGCAAAACCACTGATCAATCTGCCTACAATTAATAAAACATACGTATGAGAAAAGCCCAAGTTAAGAGCCCCTAAGATAAATAAAACAGACGCAAAGACAAGAGTCTTCTTACGACCAATCCTATCTGTTAAATTTCCCGCTACAAAAGCGCCTACAAGACTCCCGGCCAACAGAATGCTGACAACAAATCCTTGATCCAGAATATTGAGATGGAAGACAGGAACTAAAAAAATCAAAGCACCTGAGATGACCGCTGTATGATAGCCAAATAATAAGCCCCCCAATGCGGCTACAACCACAGTGAAGAAAAGATAAGGAGTCCACTGTTCTTTGATTGCTTTTTGATAAACCATCTCTAAACCTCGCTCTCACTCTCGACAGTTATATACTGAGAGATCTTTAGAGTAAAATATCTTTTTATTTTACATAGAGGAGCAGGCTTTTTAAATACCGACCTTCTGGATGGAAAAGTGAGACAGGATGGTCAAGAGCTTGAATATGAGAAGAACAAATCACAGCTTCTCTATTCGCTTCAACTGCCGCTTGAAAAATTAACTGCCCAAATAAATTTTCATCTATAAAGTGGGAACAAGAGGAAGTTAAAAGATAGGAGGAGGGAGGCATCTTTTGTAGACAGAGACGATTAATTTCCTTATAACCTCGACAAGCTTCATTGACATCTTGTTTTTTCTTGGCAAAGGCTGGAGGATCTAAAATGATCAAATTAAAGGGAAGCTCTTTATTCTTTAAAAAACCAAACACATCCTCACAAACGATTTCATGTCGATTTTTAAGAGTGGGGTTGAGATGGGTGTTTGCTCTAGCGCAATCACAGGCTTTCTGACTAGAATCAATACTCGTTACAGAGAGGGCTCCCCCCTTCAAGGCAAACAGAGAAAAACCGGCTGTATAGGAAAAACAGTTGAGAACACGTCTGCCAGAAGAGAGCGTTTGTGTGAGCTGGCGCATCTGCCTTTGATCTAAAAAGAGCCCCGTCTTCTGCCCCTCTTCGATATCCACAACAAAGAGCGTTCCATTCTCCTTAACAATAACCTCTTGAGGACACTCTCCAGAAAGAAGTCCGCTAAAATTGCTCAATCCCTCTTGACGCCTTGCTGCGGATTGAGATTTTTCATAAATGCCTTGCAAACGCAGTTGAGCATTTAAAATCTGAACGATTAGAGGTTTGAGAGCCTCCATCCCATAAGTGCTGATCTGAATCACTGCAACGTCATCATAGATATCGATGACAAGTCCTGCCAGTCCATCCCCTTCTGCATTAACCAAACGGTAGCAATTGGTCACATCGGGATCAAATAGCCCTTTTCGCAATTGAATCGCCTCTAAAAGGCGCCTTGTTACAGCTTGGGAGATCGGTTCATCCAAAAATGTTAAGACTCGCCCACTGATGGAATTTTGTGCATGAAAATAGGCCTTAGCTAAAAATTCACCTGAAGAGCTATGGACAGGAAGAACTTCTCCATTTTGAAACTCAGGAAAAGAATCGACTGCGCCTGAAAAAATCCAGGGGTGGCGATTGCGAAGAGATTTTTCTCGTCCCTGTTTTAAGACCACTTTTCTTACATCATTCATTGAGACATCGCTAATTTATTTTTTTTAACAGCCGGTTTTTTTTCTTCAGGAAGAGGTCCTACCACCGATCCAATCAGGTCATATTCGATGACGTCTGTAATTTTCACTAAATAGCGCTCTCCAAACGAGGTCACAAGACGCCCATCATTGATAATAACCTGTCCATCGATCTCTGGGCACTGCCCATAGAAACGACCTCGCATCAGATAAGGAGAATCTGGATGGTACCCTTCCACAACTACATCGAGTGTTTGACCGACATAAGATTTATTCTTCTTTTCCACTGCCTTTTTTTGCACTTGAGCCAGTTTTTCAAAACGATCTTGCTTAACTTCTTCTGGAAGATGCCCTGCCATGTTCGCTGAAGGAGACTCTGCTTCTAGAGAATATTTAAAGATACCGACTTGATCTAGTGGGTGCGTTTTAACAAATTGAACAAGCTCTTCAAACTGCTCCTCCGTCTCTCCTGGAAATCCGACCATTAAAGAGGTCCGAATCACAACAGAGGGGATTTTTTCTCTCAATGTCTTAATCACGTCGATAATTTGCGCCTTAGACGTTTTGCGACGCATCGCCTTTAGAATCGTGTCATTGACATGTTGAATCGGCATATCGACGTAAGCGCAAATCCGTTTATCCGACGCCATCAGATCGATGAGTTCTGCTGTCATCTCATCAGGATAGAGGTATAGAAAGCGGATCCAGAAATCCCCTTTACGCGTTAACATCTCACGCACCAAATTCTCTAAACCGGAGATCTCTTTTCTCTCTTTACCGTAATCCCCCAAGTCCTGAGCAATCAAAATCACCTCTTTGACCCCTTGAGATAGAAGAGCATCAAATTCCTTTAAAACCCGCTCTTGAGGCTTACTACGAAGAGGACCTTTAATTTTAGGAATGATACAAAAAGCACACTGTTTAGCACACCCTTCGGCAATCTTGAGATAGGCGTAATGTTTGGGTGTCGACAACTGACGAGGGATCTCTCCCCATTCAAGATAACTACGCGCTGATGAGACTGCATTGCCAGCTTCCGAAGAATGAACGGCTTCGAGGATTTTTTCCATATCCCCAGATCCTAGAAAATAGTGGATATCGGGAAACTGACTCTTCAGCTCATGTTGATGTTTTTGAACCATACATCCAGCGACAATCACCTTAGCCGATTTTTTCTTGTCCGCAAAAAGAGAGGCAATCGTATCGCAAGATTCTTGCCGAGCAGAAGCTAAAAACCCACAGGTGTTCACAACTAAGTAATCCGCTTTTTCAACTAAATCCGTCACCTCGTAACCCGATTGCAATAAAATGCCTAGCATCACCTCGGTATCAACTAGATTTCTAGCACAACCTAAACTGACAAAATGGATCTTGTTGCCTACTTCCTGTAATCTTTTCATGAGTTCCCCATCAAGAGTATTAGGGGACTATTATAGACAAAACAACCTAAATAGGCCAGGATTTTGATGAACTTATTTATAAGGGAGCTTTTGGGGGCAAATTAATTTCCTGCTGTGAATTTTTCGCTAGGAAAATTCACAGCGAGAAAGCCTCGAAATAGGAGAAAGCCCTGACAGGGCCCTCTTCTATTTTTTAAAACTAATAACTCTGAGATTTGCCACAGCCGCAAGAGCCTTTGACATTGGGATTTGAAATTTTAAATCCCGATCCATTGAGACCATCGACAAAGTCGATTTCTGAGCCAATTAATCGAGAGACATCATTTTTATGCACATGCACTTCGACCCCTTCTGTCAAAAAGACTTGATCATCTGCTTCCGCTTTTTCTGAGTAATCAAGAACATACTCAAATCCACTACAACCAGCAGCCTGATCTCCAAAGCGCAATCCCCACCCTTCTTTCCCATCTTCCTTGAGAATTTGACGGTATTTATCGGCAGCTTTCTTAGTCATTGTAATTGAAGAAAGATCTACTTTTTGAGCTAAAATTTCATTCAAACGCTCAACCATCCCCTCGATATCCTCTGAAGAAAACCCATGACTGAGCATCCCCGCTTCCAATGTTTCCCAGGTCGCCGCACCACATCCGACGCAGTGAAGCCCCTTATTTGTCATCTCTTGAGCTAATTTCTGACTCTTCTGAGGAAACGTAGAAAAGATCCCCTCGATCGTCATCTCTTTAGTAATTTGTTCTGTTGTATTCGCTTGCGTCATACCGCCCCTTAATATTTAATTTTGACACATCCACCCTTCATCTTGCATTGGCAAGCGAGGCGTTCTCTGTCCTGATCTCCTAGAAAATCTTTTTCTTCCTGAGTGAAATCGGAGAGATTGTCCATCCCTTCCACAACTTCAATCACACAGGTTCCACAAACCCCTTCTGTACAAGCGAAAGGAACACCCGCCTCTTCACAAATTTCATGCAGACACTCCCCTTCAGGAAGCTCCTTTTCTTCGCCCGTATTCAAAAAAATCAACTTTCCCATTAAAAAATCCCTTTAAAAATGTCCCTTTAAGGATAGCAAATGACGCGTTAAGATGTAAAGAAAAAGGGTGGGTTTACACCCACCCAAAAGAAAAAAAAGACAACACGGATGTTAGCAACATTCTTGAGGAGGAAAAGCAGCCTGCTCTTCTAACAATTCATTGACAGTTTCCTTAAGAGTTTTAATTCCTTCAGGGAACCCACAACGCACTAACATACTATTCAAATCAATTAGCTCTGATTCTAATAGGTCGATCTGACTTTCCATGCCAGCAATTCTAGCTTTAAGCTGTTTTGAGTTCTTGCACATATTTTATTACCTTTTATTATGTTTTTGTTCATACAAACCTTTTTTTATATTTATGACAAAGAAAACAAACTATTTATAATAATTAAGACACGAGCCCAGTGTACACGAAATAAGGGTATTTCTCCACAGATAAAAATTAATTAACACCAGCCTTCAAAATAAAAATACTAGGGCGTTTATTGATCTCCTTAAGAGGCTGTAATTTCCACAGTTTAATCCGCTTAGTGGCAACAAACTGCGTAGGGAGAGTTAAATCACAAGCCACACACATAAACGTCTCATCCCCAATTGTTTGAAGAATTTTATCAAATAAACGTTGGTTTTTGTAGGGAGTTTCAATAAATAAATGAGTAGAACCATCCTGTTTAGAGAGTTTTTCGATCCGCTTAAGCTCTTCTATAAGAGGGATTTCATCTTTGGGCAAATAACCATGAAATGTGAATCGTTGTCCGCCTAAGCCTGAAAGAACAAGAGCTAATAAAGGGCTACTAGGTCCTGGAAAAGCAGATACAGGGATCCCCCGATCTCTTGCCATCATGACTAAATCCGCTCCTGGATCGGCCAAACAGGGCATACCACAATCAGACACTAGACCCCAAATCCCCCCTTTCTTCACCTCAGCTATCAACTCTTTTTTTTGTTCAAGAGTGGAGTGTTCATTGAGGAGATGGATCGAAACGTCTCTAAAGGTTTTAGGGGAAGGGAAAGAAAATCGACGCAAAAAATGGCGCCCCTCTTTTTCATTTTCCGCAATCAGATGAGTCAAGGTGGCTACTGCAGCATCGACACTTACAGGGAGTTGAGAAGCATGGGATTCGAGATCTCCGAGGAGGTTGGGAAGTAGATAAAGCATAAAATCCTTTGTTTATAAAACGCAATTATCCCAAAATCCACGATTACTTTCTAGAAGGATTTGAGTAAATGAAGCTTAGAAACAAAGAGATCTAAAATCCATCCTGGATCAAACCCACTATTTTTGGCCATTAGTTCAGTCTCAAAAAGAAGATCTAGCGCCCTTTTAAAAAACCGCACCGATTTTTGCCTAGCTGGAGAGAGAAGTTTTTCAAGAGATGCCGGCTTGACGGTAGGAAGATAGGGAGCGATTTCATGAGAGGGAACGCCTCTTGCCAGGAGAGTGGCGATGGTCATTCCGTATTGCAATTGATTTTTAATCTGAGATATCAGAGGTAATAACAAGCTCAAATCGACAGATCCCTCAATTTTACAAGGAGCATGGCCCCAAACGATCTGATCGACAAGTTCCCATAAATGGGGTGTTTTTTGAGCAGAGCATAACAGCTGCACATCGGATATAGAGATGTCAGAGCGCAATGCCGCATAAGTAATTAACTTATCGACCTCCTGCTCAAGGTTAGGCAAAAATGAGCCAACAAGCTCTAAAAGATGGTCGACAGCCTCTGGAGAAAACCTCTTTTTTGAGTGAGCTGCTTGATCGATCAGTCTCTTTTTAAGGCGATTTTTTAACTCCCAAGGTTTCTCGTCACTTAAATCACAGGCAATCAACTCCTTCTTCCCCTTAGAATAGAGCTCAGTTAACCCCTTAGAAGAGGCGGATCCTAAGATAAGGTAAGCACCAGATGAGGGTTTCTCCACATACTCCACCAAAAGAGCCAAATCTCCTTTTTTTAACTTATCTATCCCATTCAGGTAGAGCACTTTTTTTCCTGAAAACAGGGAAAGAGTATTGAGCTCCTCAATGCCAAGCTTCAATGAACCCTCCGAAAGATCTCTATGGAGAAATTGCACCTCATTCTCCTGTTTGGAAATGGCATGGAAGATCTGATCCACAATTTTTCTGCGCTCATAAGAGCAGGGAGAAACGACGAGGAACACCTTCGAAAGGGGAACTTTCATAGAGGGGTTCAAATGCTTTTCAAAGGCTTGGATATTCTGGTACTTCAAAAGGGGTCATCCTGTTATTAGACTTCTCAGTACCATACCAGGATGAAGACTTTTGTGTAATTTCAAAAAACAACTTGACTACCCAACTCAAAACAGATAGGATGAGGCTAACGATAGGTGACGTTTATGATCTCCCGGTTTTTTAGAAAAAAGCCCAAGCCCCAACCCAAGCCGGCCCCAAAAGCCGCTCCTAAGAGGGCTGCGCCTAAAAAATCGAGTGTCAAAAAGACTCCTCCAGCTCCAACCCCTGTCAAAGTGAAAGCGCCTATTGCTCCTGCTCCGGCCCCTCTCTCTCTTAAGTCGCATGGAGAAGAGGCCTCTTTTGTGGAACCTATTCCCCCTCTCAAACCGGGTAAAATCATCACAGCTGAAGGGTGGAAACGGATCATGATGCGCCGATCTGGACCTAAGTTAAAACATTGAGCTTTTCAAGCCATTTTGCTATCCTCAGGACATTAAATATTTAATGCGAGGGAAGCGAGCATGTTGTCTATTAATCTTAAGGGGAAAAAAGCCTTTATTGCAGGAATCGGAGATGATCAGGGGTACGGCTGGGCTATTGCGAAGTCACTGGCAGAAGCAGGTGCTGAGATCTATATCGGAACTTGGACCCCTATTCTAAAGATTTTTACCCAATCTTGGTCGATGGGTAAATTCGACGAATCGCGTCTGTTATCCAACGGAAAACTCATGGAATATGTGAAGGTCTATGCCTTGGATGCTTCCTTTGATAAACCAGAAGATGTCCCTCAAGAGATCAGAGAAAACAAACGGTACCAAGATGCCGCTGGATACACCATTTCAGAAGTGGCAAAAGCTGTGGAAAAAGATGTGGGCAAGATCGATATCCTTGTTCATGCACTTGCAAACGGCCCTGAGGTGAAAAAGCCGCTTTTAGAAACTTCTCGCAGCGGTTATTTGGCAGCTGTTAGCGCTTCAAGTTATTCTTTTGTTAGCTTGCTCCAACATTTTGGACCGATTATGTCCGCAGAGGGAGCCTGTGTCTCCTTGACCTATATGGCCTCAGAAAAGGCAGTACCGGGTTATGGAGGGGGAATGAGTTCTGCAAAAGCAGCCCTTGAGAGTGATACGCGTGTGCTGGGCTTTGAAGCGGGACGTAAATGGGGAATCCGAGTCAACACCATCTCTGCAGGCCCTCTACGCAGTAGAGCTGCTCGGGCAATCGGTTTCATCGACAGCATGATCGAGTACTCTAAAGCCAATGCTCCCCTTGTCAAAGATATGACAGCGGAAGAAGTGGGTCATGCGGGTGCTTTCCTTTGCTCTTCTCTTGCCTCTGCAATCACTGGAACAATTTTGTACGTGGACAACGGGATGCATACAATGGGACTTGCAGTAGATAGCCAGGCTCTTAAAGCACATCCGATGGGATAACTACGACAGTTATTTTCAACTGACAATCAGGACTGCGGCAGAGAGTGCGCAAGGCAATCTGCCAGTCCTCTGCCAAGTAAACCCCTTTTGCCTTTTGGCAAGATCTATTGCCTCTCAAGAAGTGTCCAAAGAAGCGCCCCTCCCCTTTTTCCAAAATCATTTGGATCTGCAACCGCATCCCATCGAGATCTAACTCAAGAGTATCTCCTATCTGAAATGTGGTAGCTGGTGACCCTTGCACATAAAGAGCACGAAAAGCGTCTGTGTTAAAAAATAGGGAGAGCTCGATTGAGTCGCGCAATTCTGGCTCTGATAGGGTCACTTGCCACTCAAGACCCTCTTTGTGCAGGCGGGAAGTGCAAAGACCTGACTTGGATTCGATGGAAAAGGAATGGATTTGTCTAGGAGAACCCCAATGAAGAACTTGAGGATGGGATAGGGTCCAATGAGACTCTGGTGTGATTTCTTCAGGTAGAGTGATAGAAAAGGGGGAAATAAGACTAGCGCGCAAATGAATAGGATGGGGCTTTAGCGCTCTTGCCGAGTAGTGGGAATAATAATGTCCCATCATTAGGTCAAACAAAGTGACTTTAGGCTCTTGAACCTCCTGACTTTGTTCACCCAAGTAAAGGGCCAATCCTCGATGCCAATGCTGCAGAGCCCCTGGCAAAAGATGTGAAGAGCGTGTCATCTGACAGGAGATCAGTCCATGGGCCCATTCTTCAGGTCCGTTGGGAATCCAAGGGGATGCGGATTCAGGCTCAAAAAAATTCTTCAAACGAAATGAAGCACTAGGAGAAAGAGGCCTTTGAGCATCCATTTTGTAGGCGTGGGAAAGGATCCGCGTGATGCATTTTTCAATAGATTGAGCAAGATTCTCTCCCAAGGCGCATGCATACTCCTGCACAAGAGAGTGAAGCACAGGAAGGATTTCAAGTCCGAGAACTCGATCCTTACACTCAGGATATTCATGAAGGTAAATAGGAAAGTTCCCCTCCACCTCAAAGATGAGTAATTTTTCTAAAAGAGCTTTACCCTCTGCGATGAGATCTGTCGTGCGGGAGCGGAAAAGAGCTAAGACAAAACAAAAATTTTCTAACAAAGGGATCGTGTCCCGTGATTCCTGGAAAGAGTAGTTAAAATGGATGTATCCCGTCTCAGGGCTTTTTCTTTTTAAGGCAGACAACAGATTAAGATCAATCATCTTACGTCTTAAATCTTCTTGATGTTCTACTCCCACGACACTCAACTCCGATATGAAAAAGAGCAATTTTAACAGCAAAGGTTGAAAAAAAATAGGAAGAAGTTCAAAACTCGAAACTGCAGTTAAAACTCTTTTTCAAGGCTTCTCAT
>Ga0364859_10580_pt1 | contig 16737 bp, 14 predicted proteins | sample ExccelAu500001D3_FD_206911 | JGI IMG/M metagenome (GOLD analysis project Ga0364859, IMG submission 206911) | Enriched cells from Trout Bog Lake Hypolimnion, Wisconsin, USA - BchlTB.Aug20.5000.01 .D3 | ecosystem: Environmental > Aquatic > Freshwater > Lake > Hypolimnion/Profundal zone | place: USA...
GGATGTTCACATGATCTCCTTATGTAACTTGAGTCTCAAGCCCCCTAACGTACCGAGACAGGATACCGGGCGATCTCTCAACGGCGACGTTCCAGGCGTCTTGGTCGCCTCCGGTAAAATATGTAATAAAATTCCCCGATATGGTAAACCATTCCTCTTGATATGCTTGCCCGGTCCTGTTGAACTAGAGATGTATGAATATGGTTTGTTGATCGTTGAATTCTGGATGCAGAACACTCATTTCAAGATGAAGGGTCGAGGTCCCCCCAAAAGAAAATGCATAAGAAGATTAAACTTGAAGCATCCCTAGCCTGCGCCAACTTCAGGAACCTCGAAGCCAGTATTGGGGAACTAATTGCCGGAGGAATAGACCTCCTGCATATCGACATTATGGACGGGCGATTCGTTCCTAATTTTGCACTCGACTTTTCAATTATGGAAACAGCGAGGCAGATCACGAATATCCCCATGGACTGCCATTTGATGATAGAGGACCCGGAACGGTATATCGACAAGACGGCTGCCTCTGGCGCCGAATACATCGCAATCCATTTTGAAGCCACCCGTCATGTCCAGAAGGCCCTACAGCAAATCCGGGATACCGGCGCAAAGTCTGGAATTGTTTTAAATCCTGCGACGCCGCTATCGAGCCTGGATTACATCCTTGATGACGTTGACATGATTACGGTTATGACTGTGAATCCAGGGTTCGCCGGTCAGAAGCTAATTCCATCCATGCTCAAGAAGATCAAGGATGTGAACACGATGATTAGCAATGCTGGCCGCGGCGATATTGAGATTCAGGCCGATGGGAATGTAAGTTTTGCACACATACCGGCGATGGTGGTGGCTGGTGCAACAATGTTGGTTGGGGGCACGTCGAGTGTCTTTCACAAAGACTACTCGATAGTTGATGCCATATCTTCCGTAAGAAAGATCGTTGAAGGGGTTGGGTCGGCTCAATGATAATTGTGCAGTCGTATGCAGTCGCAATCGTTCTTTGCATGCTAACAATGATGTGTTGGGGCTCGCACGCCAACACCCTAAAGATGATTCCCAAGTCCTACGCATTCTCCTTGTACTATTGGGATCAGGCTATTGGGTACTTGTTGTTGCCGCTGATTGCCGGCCTGACACTGGGCTCATTCGGTATTACGGGCCGGAGTTTAATCGCAGATCTCTCCCAGGGCAGCCTTCACAGCTATGGAATGGCCATTCTCGGCGGAGTCGTTTTCAACCTGGCCAATATTCTCTTTGTATCCGCAATTGATGTCGCAGGTATGGCGGTTGCATTCCCAATCGGTATTGGAATTGCACTCGTCGAAGGCATCGTGATCAACTACATTGCTGAGCCCCGCGGAAACCCAATCTTGATATTCGGCGGTGCGGCATTGATTACGGCGGCCATCGTCATAGATGCCTTGGCCTATAAGCGATTGAAAGGCGACAGCGACACAGGCGATTTGAAGAAGGGAGTGCTTCTGGCATTCTTCGGCGGTGTGCTGATGGGACTGTTTTATTACATTGTTCAGCGCGCAGTGTCCGTTGATTTCAAGAGTCTCGATGCAGGAAGATTCGGACCCTACGCTGCAGTCTTGGTGTTCGCTGCGGGTTCATTCTTGTCCAATTCAGTATTTAATACATATTTGATGTCGCATCCGTTCAAAGGATCCACAGTCAAATACTCCGCCTATTTTGCGAAAGGCACTACAAGATTTCATCTGATCGGCATTGCGGGCGGTCTCATCAACTGCTCCGGAACACTGTCGAATTTTATCGCCTCCAAGGTGGCCAGTCCGGCGATTGCATACGGCCTTGGGCAGGGGGCCAGCCTGATTGCCGCAGTATGGGGCGTATTCATTTGGAAGGAATTCAAAGGCGCGCCGAAGGGTACGAATGCAATGATTGCCGCAATGTTTCTTCTATTTGTCTGTGGCCTTTCCATGCTCGTTCTTTCAATGGTCTAGGGTAGGGAGATTTGTGACTATGATTGCCGTCGGTTCGGATCACGCTGCATATGCGTTTAAAGTTGAAATGATGAAGTATTTGGTCGAGAGCGGCTATGAGATCAAGGACTTCGGCACGTTTGGTGTTGAGCGTGTAGACTACTGCGATTTTGGCTTTAAAGTTGGCGAGGCAGTAGCCGGCGGTGAGTGCGAGAAGGGGTTGCTCTTTTGCGGGACCGGAGTTGGCATATCAATTAGTGCCAATAAGGTGAAGGGCATTCGTGCTGTCGTCTGCAGCGAGCCCTATTCGGCTAAGCTGTCCCGTGAACATAACGATACAAATATTCTTGCCCTTGGATCCAGGGTGGTTGGCATTGACTTGGCCAAGATGATCATCGACATCTGGCTCAATACGGCCTTTGAGGGTGGGCGGCACGGATTAAGAGTTGAGAAGATCGCAAAATATGAACAGCGTTGAAGACGGCGCTATAGTGTCGCGCTGTCTTTCGCCTTTCTCTTGACATACGCATGCATGGCAAACGCGACTGAAAATGGGGCAAGTGCTTATCCCGCGGGTGTTGAAACCGTGATGCCAGGTAATCAGCAATTTCCAGGGACCCCGACTGCCCTCGATATAACCTCAAAGAGTCCTGACCAACTGGATTCAAATGGACCCAGCGGTGGAATAACAGCGATATGTCCAACTAGAGATATTCCGAAATAACCGGTCGAGTGATTGGCAGGAAATGCCGGTCAGAAAGGCATAGGTGTCTCTCGCGCAGAACTCAGGGCTTCGTGAGGAACCGCCGACGCAAGATTCTGTTCCGGAACTATGGTAGATTGAATGTGAAGGGCAAACCTCGGGAGAGATGGCCGAGTGGTTTAAGGCGCACGCTTGGAAAGCGTGTGTACTTTTACGAGTACCCAGGGTTCGAATCCCTGTCTCTCCGCCATAACCTTTTACAATCAGCAACTTACGGAAGAAGTTTAGAGTTTTGGGCAATAAATCCTGCTCTGCATTCATGACAATCAGTCTCTAGCTCCACCTTTCCCTGGACCCCCGGGCGAACTCGGCATAGCTTGCCAAACTGCGAAATAATAGAGCAGATGCAAACAACGAAATATCAACTGGATGCTGTTGGATTCGATTTCGGCACTACAAACAGTTCGGTCGCGTTTTTGAATGATGAGTCCAAGGTGCAGTTTGCTTCGTTCACTTCGCTTGGTGCACAGGTAGAATCATTTCGCTCGGTTCTTTATCTTGAACAACTCAGAACAGGAGACGGTCCCCGGAAGAGCCATGCCCTCACAGGCCGGGCTGCCATCGAACGTTATCTTCAGGCTGAGGAGAAGGGCCGCCTCGTTCAGTCGCTCAAGTCTCACCTTTCCAGCCGCTCGCTCACCGGGACGGGAGTTTTTGGCCGCCGCTACAAGTTGGAAGACCTGATCGCACGCATGCTCGGGGATTTACGCAAACATGCGGCAAAGCAATTCGATAAGCCAATTCGCTATGCTATGGTGGGCCGCCCCGTGCGCTTCGTCGGCTCAGAAACGTCGGAGGATGACGACTTTGCTGTTTCACGGTTACGGCAGGCATTTGCGGCAGCAGGTTTTGAACGTGTGGATTTCGAGATGGAGCCGATTGCGGCTGCCTGCGCCTATGAGGCCGCACTCGACCACGACGAATTGATTCTGATCGGCGACTTTGGCGGTGGCACCAGCGACTTTTCGCTGCTGCGCGTGGGTCCAGGCGTGCGCCGCCGCGGACGTACCCCAAAGGATCTGCTCGGAAACAGCGGCGTGGGGTATGCGGGAGACACATTCGATGCCCGCATCATTCGAAAACTCGTCTCACCCGCCCTGGGATCGAACTCTGAGGCACGCTCGCTCAATAAGCTGTTGCCTGCTGTTCCGGCGTGGATCTACGGCAATCTCGAGCGCTGGCACTATCTCTCTTTCCTGCGTACCAATAACGTGCGCGAAATCCTCAAAAGCGCACGGATTCGAGCGCTGGAACCGGAGAAGATTCAGGCCTTGATTACGCTCATTGAAGAAGATCTCGGCTACCAGCTTCACCAGGCAGTGCAGCAGGTCAAGTTCGAGCTATCGCGCAGCCATAGTGCCGAATTCCGATTTCGCGACGGAAGCATGGACCTTCGCATCCCTGTCACGCGCCGCGAATTTGAATCATGGATCGAGGATGATTTGCAGGCCATCGAGGATTCCATTGACAAGCTACTCATAGCCTCCAGCATTCATCCGAATGTAGTCGACCGTGTGTTCCTTACCGGCGGAAGCTCATTTGTGCCAGCAGTTCGCCGAATCTTTGAGACCCGATTCGGCCAGGACCGTATTCGTAGCGGCAACGAGTTTACCTCCGTTGCCCACGGTCTTGCCTTGCGCGCGGCGGAGTCTTTTCGCCAAAGCTCGTAGCAGGATGAGTGGCGGAAGAATTGATACCAAATAGCTTTTCACCCGTCGCAATCCTTGCACAACCCTGGCTCAAGACAACAGCAGAACGCACCCTAGCCCTTTTCAATTGGGTTACATGGAGCATTGAGACCTCAGACGCATATTTCAGCAGCGGCGGCCAGCGCGAAATCTCAGAGGCGAACTCTTCGCCCCGGAACCTTGGGCGGAATCAGTAATGTCAGGGCTTGGGGCACCACTTCGATTCTGACTGGCAAAGTGCCCAGCAACTCGCCGTCCGCCTCTACAAACAACTGCGCCGCGGAGCCCTCCAGATCACGGCACTCCACGGACTCGGCCTTCACCAACTCAACCGTGTGCGAGAACGTATGCCTCCCAAACAACACAGCCGCCATGAACCGTAGGTAGCGCAGGCGGTTCTGTGTTTTGAAGGCAATTACGCGCAAATGGTTGTTGCCCAGGGCAGCGCCGGGTACGAGGTTGTGCAGCAAGCCGCCAAAGTCGCTGATGCGCACCGCCAGAAGTTGAGACACTTGTTCCACCCTTGGGGTTTTGCATCCACTCTCGACAAAGGATGCTGCAAACATGGGAAACGTGTGTGTGGCCCAGACACGAAAAGCCTCCACGCAATACAAGGCGTAACCGAATCGCTGCTTTAACCGGGCGTCAAGCCGCGAGATAAAAAGAGCGTCTGCGCCTATTCCAGCGGCGACGATGAAGTAGCGGGAGCGTTCTATTCCCTGGTTATCGCGATAGAAGACCCGCCCCACCGGAACCTGCACCGGGATCGCGCCTAGCAACATCCTCACGGCCTTTACCGGAGATGCAGGCAGACCCAGATCCGCGGCCAGCGCATTTGCTGTGCCCATGGGAATCACCCCGACTGCTGCGGAGCATCCGACCAGACTCTGTATCACCTCGTGAACGGTGCCGTCTCCACCACAGGCAAGGATCGTGTCGCACCCCTGGCGAACGGCCTCCAGTGCCTCGATGCCGGCACTCTCAGACGATTCCGTTGCGAAGGCTCTCACCTCAATGCCTGCATTGCGGAGTTCCGCAAGCACATTGGCAATTAGTTTTGCTCGTTGCTCAGGGTGCTGCCCGGAAGCCGGGTTGTAAATCAGCGCGACACGACGCATCAAACTTGGCCCCCGTCCCCGTTCGTGAGTACTAAGGGTGATTCGTTCCTAATCTTATATGTTGTCTAGGCGTGGCTCTCGATAAGTGACTCGGTAAAGATAACCGGCCCGCCACCCAGACGCTTCCCGTGCGCCGCGGAACAAATCTGTGCTGCCCCCCTGCGACGATGGCATCCCCATTTTCCAAGCTTGGCACATGGCCTGGAGTCCAGCGATCGGCCGTTGAGCCGCCATGGAGTGCACTGGAGGCGTTCTGTCTCCTGATTCATAACGTGTGATAGTTCCTCTGCGTGACTGCGGGACGCGCCTCACACCCAGGTCAAAAGGCGGTGTGCTCGGTGCGCTGGATAATCTCCTCTTGCAACGCCGGGGAGAGATCGCAGAAATAGTCGCTGTAGCCGGCCACCCGCACGATGAGGTCGCGGTATTGATCCGGCTGGGCCTGGGCCTCCCTGAGCTTGGCTGCGTTCACAACGTTGAACTGCATATGGTGACCATTCAGCTTGAAATATGAACGCACCAGGCTGTGCAGATTGTCGATTCCTTCTTCGCCCTCGACAAGGCTCGGCGAGAATTTCATATTCAGAAGAGTCCCGCCGGTTTTGACGTGGTCCATCTTAGCGGCTGACTTGAGTACGGCCGTCGGGCCCTGCCTGTCAGCGCCCTGTACTGGACTAATGCCTTCTGAGAGTGGCAGGCCCTTGCGACGGCCGTCAGGGGAGGCGAGGCAGACCTCGCCGAAGTAGACGTGGCAGGTTGTGGGCAGCATCTCCACGCGGTAGGCGCCGCCCTTGGTGTTGGGGCGGCCGTCGATGGCCTCGAACAGCATCCGGAATGTGCGGGTCATATTCTCATCGGCAAAGTCGTCGTCGTTGCCGTACTTGTGGGTCTTGTTCACGAGCCGCTGACGGAGGGTTTCCATGCCTTCGAAATCGCTGTCCAGTATCTGGATGAACCGGGAAAGAGGCAACTCGTTCTTGTCGAATACCAGTTCTTTGAGCGCAGACAGGCTGTCTGTGATGCTGCCGATGCCCACGGCTTGTATGAAGGTGTTGTTGTAACGCGCTCCACCTGCGTTGTAGTCCTTGCCGCGGGAGATGCAGTCATCGGTGATCACCGATAAGAACGTGTGCGGCATGCGGGTAGCGTAGAGGCGCTCGATCAGTTGATTGCCGCGGACCTTGATATCCAGAACGTGATGCACCTGGGCTTGAAACGCGGCGAAAAGATCGTCGAAGCTCCTGAAGTTCTCAGGGGATTCGGTCTTGGCTCCGATTTGTTTGCCGGTGCGCGGGTCCATCCCTTGATGCAGGGCCAGTTCAAGCATCTTCACCAGGTTGAAGTACCCGGTGAGGATGTAGGCTTCCTTGCCAAAAGCGCCGACCTCCACGCACCCCGAGCAGCCGCCTTCCCGTGCATCTTCCAGGGTCTTGCCCTGGCGCAACTGCTCTTCCACCACTGCGTCGGCGTTGAAGAGGGACGGAAAACCGTAGCCCTTGCGGATGACTCTCAGGGCGTGCTTGAGAACGTTGTCCGGAGTCCTGCGCGAGACCTGCAGGTTGCTGCTGGGCTGCAGCAGGTGCATCTCGTCGATGATCTCCAGCAGCAGATGGGTCAGTTCGTTGGAGCCGTCTGAGCCGTCCCGGGCCAGGCCGGCCAGGTTGATGTTCGCGAAATCCGTCAGGGTTCCGCTCTCTGCCGCGGTCACTCCTTGCTTGGCTGGCGCGGTGTGGTTGTTGAACTTGATGAAGAAGCACTCCAGCAGTTCTTTGGCCTGTTCACGAGTCAGGCTGCCCTCGGCCAGATCCTTTTGATAGAAGGGCCAGAGGTGCTGATCCAGATGGCCGGGACTAAAGGCGTCCCAACCGTTCAGTTCGGTGATGACCGCGAGATGGCAGAACCAGTAGTACTGCAGTGCTTCCTGAAAGGTGCATGGCGCGTTGGCCGGGACGCGGCGGCAGACCTCGGCGATCTTCAGCAATTCCATCCTGCGGACCGAGTCGGCGGATTTGGCCTCGGCGTCGGCCAGCTGGGCGTAGCGTCCGGCCCAGCGAATAACCGCGTCGCAAGAGAGAGCCATGCCTCGCAATTCCTCGCGCTTGTCCAGCGCCTCCGGGTCCAGCTCGAAATCCAGTGCGGCGATGGCCCTTGAGATCTCAGCCTTGAAGTCCAGCATGCCCTTGCGATAGAGCTTGCCATCGGCCACCGTGTGGCCCGGAGCGCGTTGTTCCATGAACTCGGTGAAGCAGCCGGCCTCATACGCGTCGACCCACTCCTGGGGCAGTTCCGCGAACATCCGGTCACGCATGGAGCGGCCCTTCCAATAAGGGATGATTTCCCGCTCGTAGAGCTCAATCACCGGCGGCTCCACCTTATATTGGGTCAGCGGCCGGGAGTCCAGAATCCGCAGGTCCTGCGCGCTGTGGCAGGTCAACTCGGGAAAGGTCGGCACGGCCTTGGGTCTGGGGCCTCGCTCGCCGACAATCAGTTCACCCTCGCCCAGCCAGAGTTCCTTTTTTTCGACAAGGTCGCAGAAGCACATCCCTCGCATCACTGGCGTGCTGTACTTGCCGTAGTTATCCCGGTAAAAGCGCGTGACGATCTCTGCTCTCTCGCCGGTGACGGAGGGCTTTGCCGCCAGGCTTTCCTGGCGGAGCAGTGCAGTGCGTTTGTTCATGGACGGCCTCCGATGGTGGTCATAAGGCCCTTGGCGCGAAATATCTCGGCCAGGGATTCGAGTCGCTGTTGGCTGGGTGCTTGGAGCCCGGCCAGGGTATAGGCGATGCCCATGCGGGCGAACTTCGGTTCTCCGATGCGGTGGTAGGGAAGCAGGTCCACCCGGGAAACTGACGGCAGCGTGGAAATGAAGCCGGCCGTTGCCTCAATGTTGTAGTCATCGTCATTGATGCCGGGAATGACCGGCACCCTGATCCAGATTTCAGTGCGCATCCCTGAAAGGGCTTTCAGGTTGTCGAGGATGACCCGGTTGGAGCTGCCGGTGGCCGCCTCGTGGCGGGCCTGATCCATGAGCTTTAGGTCATAGAGCACAAGCGACGACCACCGCGCAGCCTCCTCAAGATATTCCCATGGGGCGTACCCGCATGTATCCAGCGCCGTATGCACGCCTTCGCTGCGCAACCGCCCCAGGGTCTCGATGAGAAAAGGCGCTTGCAGCAGCGGCTCGCCGCCGGAAAAGGTCACGCCGCCGCCGGACTCGTCGAAAAAGATCCGGTCCCTGAGCAGTTGCTTGACCAGGGCGGCCGGTTCCATCTCCTGGCCGGCTTTCTGCAAAGCGCCCGTTGGGCAAGCATCCAAGTCCCTGTCGGTAAGGATGCGGGTTCCGCGCCCCGCCAACTCTTCTTCGCTGCAAAGACCGCAGGCCATACAGCGGGTCTCCATCCGCAAAAACTCTTCTTGGGGCAACCGGCTCTCCGGGTTATGGCACCACTGGCAGCGGAGGGGGCACCCTTTCATGAACACGGTGCTCCTCAGCCCCGGACCATCCTGAAGGGAGAACCGCTGGACGTTGAAGACCAACCCCGGGTTCGATCCGACTCTTTCTTGTGTTTGGATGCCCACATCCTCCGCCCTTTTCAGGCATCGCCGCCCTCAGCTAACCTGAATCCTCAAGATCACCTTCCGAAAGCTGGAATAGCAAATTCAAAAGTCACTGTTGTGCAAACCTGCGCCATTTCCCTCTACGGGAGTTGCGCGCACGCTGCCGATTTGATCAACTCGAAGACTACTCAAAAGTATAGGACCTAAAGGAGGAGGACTGGAGTCAGGCGAAAATCGCCGTTCGCCTCTATCCGGACATTGGTACTTCCTTGAGGGGTGGCGACGGATAGACCGCTGACTCCTGTTGGGCGAATATGACCCCGACATCTACGCCATAATCCTTAAAATCAGCAACTTATATATTATGGTTAGTTCACTTGTTCGCCGAGACTCCCTCTTTCTATAGGCGCCACTGACATCTCGTTGTGGAAGAATGAGTTTCCAGGAGGAAGCCGTCGCAGAGGAGATTCAAGTGGCTGGCGCCCACTATTGGTACTCGGGGAACGCTGAATAAGAGGGACGATTGATGTGCAGGCATTCGGGCCTGAGCGGACAAGAAGCAAACCGGATGCTTGAAGTTCATGGGACAAGGATCGAAACCGGGCCGGCGTCCATTAGTGCAACGCTGCCGGGTAAGATTCTTTGCTGCAATGTCAGGGACATTAGCTTTAGCCTAGTTACAAGATACTTAAGACACTGGGGATGGAGGAAGTTACGTGCAAGGACTCGCCGCAGGAAGGGTTCTTTTGAGCGCAACGCTAGCTGTTTTTGTCTTCTCCGTGCAGACCGGATGCCACAAACCTCAACCTGTGGTACTTACGATCTCAGTGGCGGCAAGCCTTACAGATGCCATTCAAGAGATTGAGATCAGCTATGCGCACGGCCATCCTGACGTCGATGTGAGAAACAATCTTGGCTCCTCAGGTACGCTGGCGCGTGAGATTGAACAGGGCGCTCCTGTGGATGTGTTCGTGTCAGCCGCCTCCAAACCCATGGATGACCTGCAAACGAAGGGGCTATTAGTTCCGGGTTCGCGTCGTAACTTGCTTCGCAATACCTTGGTACTAATCGTTCCCAGCGGATCGAGACTCAACAGTTTTGCAGAACTCAATGGTCCTTCCGTGCGGTCGATCGCAGTTGGCGACCCGGCAAGCGTTCCCGCCGGGCAATATGGACTGCAGACGCTCACTGCATTGCATCTAAGCGACAGCGTCCGTTCCAGGCTGGTGCTTGCCAAAGATGTTCGCCAAGTGCTTGCTTACGTTGAAACCGGCAATGCAGATGCTGGAATTGTCTATGCAACAGATGCTATAACGACTAACAGCATTCGAGTCGTAGCCACGGCGCCCGAGGCAGCCCATGACCCAATCATCTATCCGGCTGCGGCTATTGTGGGTGGGCACCATCAAGCTTCTGCACACGATTTTGTTGACTATCTAAGTAGCCCGGCAGCCAGAGCTATCTTTCAGAAGCGCGGATTTACTGTTACTGTTCAGTAGTCATGCCATTCGATTCATCGCCGCTGATTATCTCGCTGGCCACGTCGTGCACGGCGACAGTGGCCACATTCTTTCTCGGCCTCCTCGCGGCGCGATGGATGTACGATACGCAGGGCAAACTGCGCGTCTGGATCGATGGCATTCTGACACTTCCGCTGGTTCTGCCGCCAACGGTTATCGGATTTTTTCTGCTTCTGCTCTTTGGCCGTCGCAGCCCTGTCGGTCAAGTGCTGGAACACATCGGTGTGACGGTGGTCTTTTCATGGCCGGCCACGGTCATTGCGGCCACTGTTGTTGCATTTCCACTGATGTATCGGACGTCCTTGGGCGCCCTGGACCAGGTGAATCCTACACTCTTGCAGGCGGCGCGTACCCTCGGAGCTTCCGAGTCACGTGTCTTTCGCCGCGTACTCCTGCCGCTTGCTGCTCCAGGCGTGCTAGCGGGAACCGTGCTGGCCTTTGCCCGCGCCCTCGGTGAGTTTGGCGCCACGCTCATGCTCGCGGGAAACATACCCGGACGGACGCAGACCATGCCCATCGCCATCTTCTCTGCGGCGGAAGGTGGGGACACGCAGGCCGCGTTCGTATGGGTTGGGATCATTATCGCGCTCTCTCTTGCCATCATTCGTCTTCTGAATTACCAGGGTTCGACGCGAAGATATTGGCGAACTGCAACGTCAAACGACTCGCTGCCACTGACCGTGACCGGGCAAGTGCAACAGGAGCCAGGCATCAAGGATGGCAAGCCTCCCGCCACGCTCGAGATCCAGGTTGAAAAGTCACTGGAGAGCTTCAAGCTTGAGGTGCAGTTTCAGGCGGGCCGAGGCGCAGTGGGATTGCTCGGAGCTTCCGGTGCTGGAAAGTCGATGACCTTGCGCCTGATTGCTGGCGTAGTAACTCCTGACAAGGGACGCATTGTCTTGAACGGGCGCGTGCTTTTCGACAGTGCAACAGGTGAGCACACCCCTCCGGCCCGCAGACGCATCGGCGTCGTCTTTCAGGACTACGCTCTCTTTCCGCACATGACGGTGGCCGAAAATATAGCCTTCGGCCTGCGTGAGTTGTCTGAACGAGAGCGCAAAGAGCGTGTGCGGCAGCAAATGGAAAGAATGCACATCGGGGATCTGGCAACTCGATATCCAAAGGAGATATCCGGTGGGCAGCGTCAACGCGTAGCCATTGCACGCTGCATGGCAATCGAGCCGGAAGCCTTGCTGCTAGACGAGCCGTTCGCCGCACTCGATCCGCATCTGCGCCGGCAAACGGAGGAGCAATTGCGCGTAACACTCCGAAGTTACAACGGTGTTGTGATCTTCGTGACGCACGACATGGAGGAAGCCTTTCGTTTCTGCACCGAGTTATTGGTGCTTGACGCCGGGCGGGTGATCGCAAGTGGGCCTAAACAAGCTCTCTTTGAGCATCCTCGTTCAGTTATCACGGCTCGATTAACGGGATGCAAGAACATTGCTTCAGCAAGCCAGATCGACGCGACCCACATTCTTGTCGAAGCTTGGAACTGCAATCTCTCCTTAGCCGCGGCAGCCTCCGGCGCTATCCAGCATGTGGGTTATCGTTCGCATCATTTTCGCTTCCAGCACAACGCGACCGGTGAGAATGTATTCCCATGTTGGCTGATGGAGACCAGTGAGGCGCCGCATGAGATGACGCTCTATCTGCATTTGCTTCGTTCGCCTCACGCCGGTGATCCACCACATCTACAGGCGGATATCCCCAAAGAGCATTGGCGAATACTTAGCAGTCAGCCCCAGCCTTGGCAAATCCAGGTCGACCCATCACGGCTGCTTTTGCTCGAGGATTGATCAGCCAGACTAAGCGAGTTTCAAGCCCCCGTTTTTGCCCCGACCTTCTTGGAAGATTCCTTCCAGGGCTGCGACCGAACCGATAGAATCGCTTTTACGGCTGCATCTGCCAGCACCCGCGAGGAACGCCATGTCCAAAGCTTCCCACCAGCAACTCTCACACTACGGCCCATCTGGGCAGGCCGCAATGGTCGATGTCAGTGCCAAGCCGCCCACCCGGCGCACCGCAACCGCCTCGGCATTTGTTGAACTCTCTTCCGCGGTACTCGCCGCCTTGCCCGCCAACCCCAAAGGCAATCCGCTGGAGGTCGCCCGCTTCGCCGGCATCCAGGCAGCCAAGCGCACGGCCGATCTCATCCCTATGTGCCACCCGCTCATGCTCTCTAAGGTGGACGTGCAGGTAGAGATTGTTGCCGGAGGCGTACGTATCAACGCAACAGTCTCCACTGTTGGCCCCACCGGCGTCGAAATGGAAGCTCTTACTGCCGCATCTGTCGCCGCTCTCACCGTCTACGACATGACCAAGGCCCTCGACAAGTCTATCGTGATTCGCAACATTCAACTCGAAGCCAAATCGGGTGGAAAGAGCGGCGAATTCCTACGCTGATGGCTGCCAGACGCCATTCGGATCCCCATATTCAAATAAAGGTTTCCGCAGAGTTGCCGGAGGATACGGATTAATATCAACGCCGCGTCTATGCCTCGGAGGAATCGAATAAGGCACGAGTCAGGGCAGACTTCCTGGCACCATCTTGGCTGCATGCAGGCAACAGGCTATACAATCTCCTCATGTTTTTGGCCGTCCTAACCATCTCCGACCGGTGCTCAGAAGGACTCATGACAGACACCGCGGGCCCTACGGTAGTTGCCGTTTTGAGGCAGCACTGGCCTGAAGCCGAGGTTCAAACCTGTTTGGTTGCTGACGACGAAGATGCCATTGTGGAGATTCTGGAGCAGTGGAGCCGGCAGGGTGCGGCCTTGGTGCTGACTGTAGGCGGCACCGGGTTAAGTCCACGTGATCGCACGCCGGAGGCCACCCGTCGAGTGATCGATCGTGAGGCCCCTGGTTTGGCTGAGGCGATGCGCGTCCAGGGTGCAGCGCGCAACCGCTTCGCGTGGCTATCCCGTGCGGTTGCCGGTCTCAAGGGGAGTACAGTCATCGTCAATCTGCCGGGCAGCGAGCGTGGAGCCCGCGAGAGCATTTCTTCCATCGTAGATCTGATCAAGCACGGCTTGGAGATAGCGGCAGGCGGCCAGAGCCATCCATAAAGCAGTCAATCTCCGCACCACCGCGCGAGTGATATGCTTTCTCCGTGATGAAGGTACAAGTCCTTTTCTTTGGTGTATTGAGAGACTGGCAAGGCACCGCTCAGTTGCCGGTCGAATTGCCGGTCGGCGCTACGGTTGGCCAATTGCTTGAGCACCTCAATGCCGGGCGTCCCAAGCCGCTGCAACCTGGCATTGCGGTTAGCGTCAATGCCGAGTTCTCTTCCACAACCCAGGTCCTGCGAGAAGGGGATGAAGTTGGTCTGCTGCCGCCAGTCTCGGGTGGAAGTTCCGATACTGAGCTCGCTCAGCGCAAAATAGAGGATCATCCAGAGGGATTCACCGCACTGACCCTCCAACCCATTGATGGGCCCAGGATCATTGAGCATGCCAAGCGAGGTGAAGATGGTGCGCTGGTAATCTTTGACGGAATTGTGCGCAACGAAACGCGTGGACGGAAAACACTCTATCTGGACTACGAAGCTTATGAAGAGATGGCCGAGCGTCAGATGCGTGAACTTGCCGAACAGGCAAGAAGCCAATTTGCCGTCCGGCATGTAACGATCATTCATCGCCTGGGACGACTGCACATAGGCGAGAGTAGCGTTCTTATCGTGGTTGCTTCGGCGCATCGGGCCCAGGCATTTGAAGCCTGTCGCTGGCTCATTGACACGCTGAAGAAGACCGTCCCAATCTGGAAGAAGGAGACGTTTGTAGATGGAGCTGTGTGGGCCGCAGGCGAACCATTTCCAGCCGGAATGGCTGCGGACAACACCGGAACAACAACTGATTAGCATTGGTGTTCTCCTCGTCAAGACTCTCTCAAGGATTTTGACGTCTTCCAAAGTGGTTTGCCGTTGCCAAAAACGGTCGTCAGGGATAATACTCCATGAGCCGGGGGGAGCGATGATGGATGCGGTTGGATTTGTCCTTGCCGGAGGCCGGTCTAGCCGCATGGGCTCAGAGAAGGCGCTCGTAGAGTTTGCAGGGGAGCCGTTGGTGGTTCATTCATTGCGCATCTTGCGCAGAGCGGGACTAACAGCGTCGATAGCTGGTGCTCGCGTGCCGCTGGAGAGTTTTGCGCCTGTGGTCCCGGACGTGGAGGCCGACCGGGGCCCCTTGGCTGGCATTTGTGCGGCTCTGGCGTCCTCTTCTACCCGGTGGGCGGTCTTTCTTTCAGTAGACCTGCCGTTGCTTCCGGCCTCGCTGGTGGCCTTTCTGCTTGAAACAGCGCTCCGTGATGGGACCGCCATTACTGTGGCAGAAGTCAACGGCTTTGCCCAGACATTTCCCGCGGTAGTTGACCGTGCCGCTCTGCCTCGGCTTCGCCGCGCTCTCGACAGCGGCAAAGGTGGTTGTTATTCTGCGTTTCAATTCTCCGCAGCTGGTTTGGAGCAAACAGTAAACGCTGTGCCGATCGAACCAGCAGTAGAGCAACGGAAGCTGGCTCATCCCAATGCTCTGCCTGTGCCGAACTGGTTTCTGAATGTCAATGAACCGTCGGATCTGGCGCGGGCAGAGGCCTGTTGGCTTGCTCGCATCACATAACGCGACTCTCTCGTAGATGTGCTATAGCCACTCGGTGCGGCGGCTGACGATACGCCGCATCAACAGTCGCTCTCCAGAATGTTAAAGAAACGTTCAATAACAGGCTCTAGTCCACTCCTGTGCGGTGTTGCTTAATATAAGTGCCGATCTCCTCGACAGTACCAAGCAATATTCCATTCGCGGGATCTTTCAAATAAGCGCAGAGTGCCTCAAGAGCTATTGTGTCAGTGGTCTGGTGGGCACGCGCGCCGATATCATGGCCGACAAAAATAACCCAACTTCCGTTCTTGACCGCTTCATCGACTATTCTTTTCATTTGCAGAAAATCCATGTCATCAAAGGGCGTTCCCATGGCCTGCGCAAAATCAAAGAAGCCAGGGTCATTGGGAAACTCGTCTATATATCCGCGCCCAACGAGAAAACGTTCGGCCACGAGAGGGACGTAACTCTTTACGTCGAGTCCTCTGCCCACAAACTTCAGGCCGCATGGATACGCAAAGTCCCTGGGCTTTACGCCCAGCAATTTCTGAATTTGATCGTTGGCGTCATCCAACTGTGCCGCCATCTTCCTCAGGTCGTAGTCCTCGAGCGCATTCTTCCTGGAGAATGCATAATTGCCCGTGCATGGATGTGTAATCGAGTGATTAGCTATCTCATGGCCGTCAGCAACCGCTTCCTTCCAACCTTGCAACCTTTGTGACACCCCACCGGGCTGTACATAAAACGTGACTTTGACTCCGGCTTTCTTAAAGAGCGCTAGCCCAGTATCCACCTGGCTGGGGCGACCGTCATCAAAGCTCAAACTCACAGCCGCTCTTTTTCCAGTTGGCCACACCAGAGCTTTTGCGGCATCGCTTTGGATTGAGAGTTGGGGCACATTACCCACAGCTTCCTGTGCGTTTAGCGAGAGCGTCCAGGAGAACATCATTACGGCTGCAACCAGTATTCCACCTATTTTCACTTCGTCCCCTTAATGTCTGTTACCAATAACCCAACCCAATTTCGCCAGCATCGAATGGCGGCCAATCGAGTAATGCAGAGAACGCCCCAGGCGATTGCAACTCCCCAATACGGCTACCTGCGTTCACTAGCCCCCGTTAGCTATCGAGTACAGACTTCCTGCTCCTCTTTGTCGCCCCCATTCTTGAACGCGCCTAATTCTTATGTCAACATGAATTTCGAAAGTCCTTACCATCGACATGTCAGAACGAGTGGTCCACTCACTAACCTCGACACGGTCCTGGCGCGCGTCGGGCAATATGCTTTGCCCAATTGAAACATTATTTATACACAGAAATACCCCTTGACACCGCTAAACCACAAAGCGTAAACACTGACGTATCAACAGTTGTACTTGATTGAATTCGCGAAGTGCGAAGGACCGTCTCTGGCACCTGGCACTCCTGGTTGAACGGCTAGGTCGAAATTGTCGCGGTCCGAATCACTGAGCAAAAATATAGACATCAGTAGATCGGTGTTCGTCAGATAAGCTTTCAGCCGCTTGGGACGACACTGTCCTGGCCTGCAAGCA
>Ga0364859_10581_pt1 | contig 16728 bp, 15 predicted proteins | sample ExccelAu500001D3_FD_206911 | JGI IMG/M metagenome (GOLD analysis project Ga0364859, IMG submission 206911) | Enriched cells from Trout Bog Lake Hypolimnion, Wisconsin, USA - BchlTB.Aug20.5000.01 .D3 | ecosystem: Environmental > Aquatic > Freshwater > Lake > Hypolimnion/Profundal zone | place: USA...
AAAACGATTCTATAATTGCTGCTTATGTAAGTGGATTGAATGGAAATACAAAAATTTGTTTAAATAATTTCGGAAGTGTTGCAGACTATAATAAAGGTGATAATATCAATTATAATAACTCTTCTGTAGCTTCCGGTATTGCACCTTTATTACTTGTTACTATGCGCAGGGGCTATCCTTATGCAAGTAATGCCTGGAAATCAATTATTTCCAGTTTCCCAATTAGTCAAGATAATTATATAGGGTTTAATTATTTTAATTCCACATCTAATGTAATTTATTATGGATGGTTTTTAATGCAAGTATCCAGTAATGGTGTATTAATAAAGGGCTATGGATACAGCACGTATAATCCTATTAAAGCTGGGCAATAGTTTTACAGATTTATTTTCAAAGCAGTAAAATTAAAATAAAATAGCTATAACTAGCTATTTCAAATAAATAACGATCAAATTAATTTTACGTATTCATTTAAGTAGACTTGAAGTGCATATTGAAAATAGAATTCTTAAAGATCAAAGATTATTTTGGCTTGAATACTGTTACTTTTTAATTATAAAATAAGTATAAAAAATGAAAATAGTATTTTATTTCTTAATTGTACTACTTATGAGTACAATAGGCCATGCTCAAAGCAATGATTGGGGTACATGGTCACAAATACCCTGTTGTAATATATCTATGAGTGTAAAAGCTACTGGTAAAACCATTCAACCCTATAACAGTAGTTTACGATATATATTTTATGTACGTTTTAGAAATGACAATGCAAAACAGATATATTTTGATTTTGGAACTAATCCTCATTATCCAAATCAAAGTTGTAGTCCCGGATATGCCATTTACCGTGAAACTCTTGAACCAGGTGAAGTTAAAGAAATAAGTTTTGAATTGTTTTCTTTGGTGCCCCATAATATTCAGATTTGTTTTAATCATGTGCGTTTAAGCGAAACTGATGAAGGAGATTATATATGCGGCAGTGGAAACTAAGGTTATTAGTAACAAGGTGCAATTAATGTTGATAAAAAAATTAGTATTAAATAAAGGTAAATATGTGTTTAATAAAAAAAATAGTATTCATTTTTATTTTATTATACTGTACTAATTATTTAACAGCACAAACCATCTATAGTGCTGTTACGAATACAGGTGCATCATTCCTGAATAACCCTGTAGATATTACTCAGGTTGGCATGGGTAATACATGCATTGCAACGGAAAGTAATGCATATAGTGCATTGTCTAACCCATCTAAAATATTATTTGGAAACTCTTCATTAGCATTTGCTGCGACTTACTCACCCTGGTTAAATAATTTTGGAGCCACGGGTAATTATATTACTTCTTTAAGTTGCTTTAAGCAACTGGATAATAAAGTATTTTCTTTAAATCTGCGTTATTTTAAAATGGGTAGCATTCTTTTTTCAGATGATAATGGTAATCCATTATTTCAGTTTTCACCCTATGAAATGTCTGGGGAACTAGCTTATTCCCAAAATTTGGGAAGTCAATTTGCAATAAGTACTACTCTGAAATATATCCATTCAGCATTAATCAATGGGGTGGTTAATAATGTTAATTATCATGCAGGAAATGCTGTGGCGGCAGATGTGTCTTTATTATATAACGGACAGAAGGATAACGGGGAAGGTTTTTCTGCAGGTTTTCAATTGAACAATCTGGGTAGTAAACTTAAATATAGCCATGATAATGAGGGGAACACTTTTCTTCCTGCAACTATGGGAATAGGTTGTGCTTATAAGTATATACCTGAAGATAATATCAATTTTGTATTTGCATTAGATCTGCGAAAACTATTGGTTCCTTCTATACCTTCTTTTACTGGAAATTATAAAGCAGATTCAATAGCTGAATACAATTATAGTTTGAATAGTGTTCCTGAAAGTTGGCTGAAAAGCTTCTCAGACGGCACTAAGCAACTTGCAGATTTTAGTGTAAGCCTTGGGATTGAATTTACTTATGACAATCTGTTTAGTATAAGAACCGGATTATATAAAGAAGCAAAAAATCAGGGTTCCCTGAATTATGCAAGTTTTGGATTAGGTTTTAAAAGAAACAAGATTGGGATTGATCTTGCTTATATCGTACCTGTTAGTTCAGGAAATTATATTTCACAAAACCCCATGCAAAATATATTGCAATTAGGGTTAAACTATAGTATAGAGTTGGAAAATTATTAAACATAAACGTTCACATTAAAAATAATTTCATGAAAAGGTTATTCATTCTACAGATCCTCATTTTATTTTGTTTCAATATTAATGCACAATTAAGCATTAACCAATTGGGTTTCAACTATTCAGCCCTTGTAAGAGACCAGACTGGAAAGGTGCAGCCGAACACTTCGGTGTACATGCGGTTTACTTTTTTACAGGGGGCAAATGGTGCATCCACCAATTCCCCTTATATTGAAACTCAAACCATTAAAACCGATGCTTACGGTTTTGCAAATCTGGTAATAGGGCAGGGAACCAGTTCACAGAATTTTTCAAGTTTAGATTTCAGTACAATCAATTACTGGATATTGATTGAAGTGTCTTTTGTTAATAACGGAACCTATGCTGCTCTGGCAAAAGAAGCTCTAAATGCTGTGCCTTATGCCAAAGTGGCAGGTGCTCTTGTTGGTGCAGCAGCAATTCCGCCTGGTACTATTGTCGCTTTTGGAGGGGATACCAGCCATATCCCAACAGGTTGGTTATTGTGTAATGGCAGATCATTTAGTGTTTCAGATCCAATCTATATTAATCTTTTTAATGCAATACAATTTAATTGGGGCAGCCCAACTTCTACTAAGTTTAATATTCCTAATCTCGCTGGAATGTTTTTAAGAGGTACTTCAAACGGAACAAATAACGATCCTGATAAAACCTCAAGAACTGCAATAATGAGTGGTGGGAATATAGGGGATGGGGTTGGTTCATATCAGACTGATACGCTTAGGTCACATATTCATGCTAAAGGATTTGGGACTCTTTCACAGAGTTCTGGTGCCGGATATGCATATTCCGGTAGTACTAGTTATCCAGGGGGGCCAATTAATACTGGTTCAACAGGAGGAAATGAAACCCGGCCAGTTAATGTTTATGTGAATTATATTATTAAACTATAAAATAAATATCCATGAAAAAAAATGGAATCCTAATAGTTCTATTTATTTTTTTGTCTTTATCAAATGTTTTCTCTCAGGATATAAGTGGCTTTTCAGGGATAGACAGCTCATCAAAAAGAATAAATTTCTTTAATCCCATTATTTGGGGAAATGGCATAGTCAATAATTATATTGTAAACAGTGGCCCTTATCAGTTGCTTACAGATACCACTGTAGTACACAATGATTCTATTGGTAGTTTTGATTTAGATAGCATCCCTAGCCAGATAGTACTTTATAATAATCCCTGTACTTTCTATATTACCAGTAAAAGCCTGATACAAAGTGGGAAGGCCATTGCCGGTGTAAATTGGGTAGTAACACAGGGAACCCCTTTGGGTGTAGCCAGCATAAACAGACTGCAGCAATTTTCTTATATTACCACAACCGATACATTGGATTTCTATCTGCAGTTTACAGCTTATGACAGCAATGGCGATTCTATTAAATCAAACAATCCCGTACATTTTCATGTGGTACCATCGCTACCTTATGAATCTTCTGTATTTGGAATACCCAATAGTTTCAATAATATTTCAAATGGAACAGATTCTGAATTTGTGGTAAAATATTTTGACTCAACTTCCAAAACGCTCAGCTATTCAGGTGTAAAAGTTATTATGGATACCATTGCGGGAAATGATTTCAGTGCTTATAATTTTAAGGATACTTCACTCAGAACATTGAATATATACGCAGAGACATTGATTATAAATGCACCCATGACATTTCCTGGTACCAATGTAAATATTTATGCAAGGGATTTGATCTTTATGGATGGATTGAAAAGTGGAGCTAATTCTAATATAAATACTACAGGAATGAAATATGCTTTTGCATTGATTTCAGGAGGCGGTAAAGGAAGCCATGGATTGAATGCAGGTAATATCAGCCTACATATATTAAAATTTACTGCAAATCCAGGCATTCGTTTTATATTAAACGGAGGAGATGGCCAAATTGCTGCTGATACTTCTGGTGTTGGGGGTAAAGGAGGGATACTGAGTTCAACTGTAGATGTTAGTAAATTCTATATATCTATTGGTGGGTATTCTGGTAATGGTAATGTATCTCCTTACAGGGGGGGGAATGGTAGTTATAGTACCGATTTAAATTATGCCAGGTGGTTGCACCCAAATTATCTACATTTAGTGGAAAATTATTATAAGGAAGCATTTTATGCCGGAAATACTACACAGGTTATAAATACACTAATGCCATATCAGGATACACTCATCAACTGGTTCAATAATGGAACAATCAATCAGATCAAAACAGACAGTTCGGATAATTATAATCAGTTAAAACAAATAACTGCAGAAATGCAGCAGGTATTTTATAATATTGGCAATAACTTAGATTATTTCGGTAATCCACCTGGGTGGGTACCCATGCTGAGTTTTGAAATCAGTTATGGAGCATACCAGAATGAAATCAATGAGGCATTGAATGTTATGCTCCTTGATCAGATTGTACAGGCGGCTTACACTTCTGTTACTCAAAAAGCCAATGCTATTCAACAACAAATGCAGAATGCTGTTCAGGAAGTAACCACCAATCAGGCTACTTACAATAATATAGCTTTTACAGTAATTCCCGATATCAAGCAAAAGATGAGAAATAACCAGGCATCACTGGATTCTTTACAATCTGTACTTACAAGCATTAGTAATCAGTTAACACAACAGGCACAATCTATCTATAACAGCCAACATAATGTATGGGGAGAAGCATTGGGTGTTGCAATTGATGTGTGTGCAATGATACCCACCCCCATTACAGAAGGGATTGCTTTAGTTGGTGATGGAATGGTTGATGTTCTCGGTGGCAATTTTGTAACTTCTATCAAAAATGGACAGGGAATAGTGAACAAGGTTACAGGTGGTCTTGCCCCTTTGATATCCCTTGCAACAGGGAATATTGCTGATGATGTTTCCAGTTTAGGTACAGATATAAATGGAGGTATCAGTGGTATTGGCGATGATGTTTCCACTTTGGTAGGAGATGCATCAAACGGAGCATTTACAGATGCTATACAGGCAGGTTATAATGTTGCAACTGATGTTAACAATGTGGTAAGTTCTGTTCAGGGACTGTATAAATCAACAGTTGGTTTGATGGATAGCGTTACCAATTCCTATAAAGGCGTAGTAAATGTATATAATAGTCTGGTTAATATTGGATCAGACCAATTGAGTTCAATAAAAGGACAATTAATAGCCAATGACCCGCAAATTGGACAGATTGCTGAGGATATGCAAAACCTGGAGAATGTTCAGCAGCAATTAAGTCAGGAACTCACTCAAAGTTGCCAACAGTTACTTGTATCAGAAAATGCCATCAATTCAGGATTAACTTCCATCAGTCATTTAAGCAATGCAGCAGTTATTGCCAATAACCCATGGGATTATAGTATTTCTGTTTATTCAAAGGATCTGAGGAGAAAAGCATTTGAAAGACTTCGTAAATATTATTATTATCTTGGAAAGGCCTGGGAATACAGAACCTTAAAACCTTTCACTGGCCTTTTAAATCTGGATCAGATTGTAAAGGAAATGAGTAATCTGGTGGATTCTATTAGAGGCTCATCACAAATAACTGCTACTTCTTTTACCAGCCAGTTAGCAAGTGTTTATCAATCCACACTGCAAGATCTAGCAGACAGTATTTATAGTTTTTATGAGGCAAATGCACCTTCACATACTATTACTTCAACTTACCGATTAACAGCATCAGAAATTGCAGCCTTGAACAAAGGTCAAAGTGTAAATTTAAATCTTGTAAAGGATGCTGTTTTCAGACCTACAGAAGAAGACCTTCGTATTGTGGGTTTAAGTGTAAGCAAAATTGTTACAGAGCCTATAAATAATAGTAATATAGGTAATTATGATCAGTTAGATTTTACATTTAATTATCCAAATTATTCAAGAATCAAAAAAAATGGCGTAATCTATAATTTTAATAATTATAATTTAAATACACAATACCCCATTTTCTGGAGCACCAGGTATGACTTTAATAGCCAGGCAATGACCAACTCATATACCAGTGTTTCAGCAAGTTCTATGTTGAAAACATTGCTGGCACCCAATGCAACATCCGATATGAGTATTTATTCTGAACCTGCTGCATGGGCAGATATATCGCTAAGCATGGATCATTACAGTAATTCCTCCAATCAGGTAATTATTGATACAATTGAAGTTCAAGTGCAATATGATTATACTCCCGAACCTAATAACCAGGTACATATTGAATTAAATACCAATAATAAATGGTTTGCACCAACATTTCAGATTTCAACTTTTGATATAAACAATAATAAATCTGGTATCGGAAATGTACACAGAGCATATACCAAGTCAAGTGGTAATTTTGTGTCTATTACAGCGCCTAAAATTTATGGTCAATATATATTTACGAATTGGGCAGACAGAACTGGTACACCGGTTGTGCCTTCTTCTGATATTAATATATCTCAGGGAAATACTATCACTATTTCACAGGCCAATGATCAGTATCTCCAGGCAGTTTATAAATTTAACGGGCCTGTATTTAATATGCCAGACACCATTTATCTGGGAGACAGTACAAAGTATAAATTAATTTTCACGAATAGTGGTATAGGAAATTTATATTGGAGCCTGGATTCAATGAGTAATTGGATCAGTTATGCTGGTAAAAAGACAGGAATTAATGACTCAACTTTATTATTCAACTTTCAAACTTTACCAGATACACTTACCTACCGGATTGGAAAAATAGACCTAACAAGTACTTTTACTGAATCTATCAATAATTATGTTTATTTTGTTCAGGGTAATAAACTTTCAAATCCTACTTCAACAACCACTACCCCAACCAGTCCAGATTCAACCATCGTTATTCCTTCTCCACCTGATAGTATTAAAATGATTTATCCAAATCCTGTAAGGAGTACTTATTTGAATATTGCATTTGCAAATCCCCTTTTAAATGATGCCACGGTGAGCATTCTGAACCTAAATGGAGATTTTGTACTTAGCGCAAAATTGATAGCCGGAATTCAGATATATGAATTGGATCTTTCAAGATTAATGAATGGTAATTACTATATTAAAATTCAGGATAATGCAGGCCTTTCTGTTGTAAAAGAATTTATAATTTCGCGATGATTTAATGAAATTGAATTGTTAATAAAGTAAATGTTTTATTTATTTATCATTTAATTTAAAAAAGGTAGCCTCATTTAAATAATTTAGGGGTTCATTATATAGTATGATTATATTAATTAACATGTTAAGTTCCTGTTAATGCATGTTCGGCCGGGCAGCATAATCGGTGAACCGGTATCCTTATCAGGTAAAACTGCCCTGAAGATGAAAAAATCAACCTTTACGTTTCTTTGTATTAGTATACTGTTCTTGTTATCTTCCTGTGTCTCTGTAAAAGAATACCAGAAAAACAAATTAAATGATGCCGATATGGCATTGTCGTCCCGCAAAGCAGAAAAGAATGAACTGAATTTTCAATCTTACCGGGAAGGAGCTTCCGGAGCCAATGGGGGGAAGACTGGTGGGGGATGTGGCTGTAACTGATGCTGACTATCCACACTGTTATTTGTTTTGAACCTTTATTAACTAATGTGTAATTGAAATCATGAAAAAAATTTGTTTAAGTGTAATAGGCATTTATTTGTTATTTATTCAGGCATTCGGACAAACTAAAAAAGACTCTGTTAAACAGGAACAAACCCAGGAACCACCTGTATATTTAGATAAACCGCTTCAGTTTGAGGAGATTAACCTTGTTTCCAGTTATTATAACCAGAATGGAGACCATTCAGCCATACAGGGTGGAGTTGGTAATGAAAAAGTAACTGATTTATCCAACGGGCTGGAAGTAAAATTTGTGGCTGCTGACAGAGATGGATATAAATATACATTAACCGGCGGATTGGGGATTGATCATCATACTGCCGCATCCTCTGCATGGGTAAGTGTAACCGGTTCTTCCAAAACCGGGGGTACCAGGGTTTACCCTTCTTTACATTATACAGAAGAAAGTCCAACCGGTAAAACCATCAGTTTCGGTGCTACTTATTCGGATGAATACAATTATCATTCTCTGGGACTGGAAGCAGGATATGGCTTTAAAGTTAAAAAAGGAGGGGAATTTGATACAAAGCTGAATGTTTATTTAGATAAAGTGAGGCTGATTTATCCTTCAGAATTAAGTCCTTATCCTGTAGTGGTAAGTTCTGCCAGTAATGGCGGAAGTTCCATTCCTTCTTCTCCCCGTTATACTTTCAGTGGCTCTGCCAATTATTTACAGATCATCAATCAACGCTTACAGGCTGGCTTTTTTATGGATATTGCCGCACAGGCAGGCTACCTGCAATTACCTTTTCACCGTGTATATTTTAATAATGGCTCTGTACATGTGGAAGACCTGCCGGCTTTCCGCTTTAAAATACCTGCGGGTATCCGGTTGAATTATTTTGTAAATGACCGTGTAATTATCCGTTCTTATTACCGGTACTATATGGATAACTGGGGAATTATGGCGCATACTGCCAATATTGAAATACCCGTAAAAATCAATCCGTTTTTTTCCATCGCACCTTATTACCGGTATTATACACAAACGGCCTCTCAATATTTCGCCCCTTATAAAGCACATACCAGGAAAGACAGTTATTATACCAGTAATTATTCCTATTCTGCTTTTAACAGCTCCTTTTACGGAGTAGGTATACATACAGCTCCTCCAAACGGGCTCTGGAAAACAACTTTAAGCTCACTGGATGTACGGTACGGGCATTATGGCCAAACCACCGGATTAAATTCAAATGTTATTTCCTTTGTATTTGTCTGGAAATAAAAGGGTAGATCTGCATTAAACAAGTAAATAAAAACATGTAAAATAAGTATATATATGACAAAAGTCATGTTTATGCTTAATCGGAATTAAGTAGCTTGTAAAATCCATTTCCCGCTTTTGCATAATTAAATTAAATATTTTGTTTATGAAACATTTATTGATTGGGATTTCATTTCTGTTCATTTTCATAACAGGATTTTCACAGACGGACAGTTTATTAAACAGTTTACAAACCACAACCGCAAAACAGGATTTATTTCCTAAAAAAATGTTGTTTACCCAGCGCCTGGCCTGGGGAGAAAAGGGATTCCTGCGTTTTGGTAAAACAGTTACCCCGGAAATGCGGATGGAAGATATGAAGATACGCAGAAAGATGCTGGTAACCCACCAGATACTGGGCGTGGTTACCATGGCAGGATTTGTAGGGCAGGCCATTGTAGGGCCAAAATTATATAATGATCCCACCAATAGAAGCCTGAAACAAACACACGAAGCACTGGCCCTATTAGTCAATACAACGTATTCCATGACCGCATTAATGTCTTTATTTGCCCCGCCACCGATGGTAAACCGGGATAAAGGGTTCTCTGCCATCCGGTTACATAAATGGCTGGCAGTGGTACATATGACCGGAATGATTGCCACCAATATATTAGCTGCCCAGATGGATGGTAACAGAAACCAGCAATTGATGAAATATCACAGAGCCGCAGCTTATACCACATTTGCTTCTTACCTGGCAGCCATGATTGTCATTAAACTTAAATAAACAACTATCCATGAAACAATTATTGTTTTTATTACCTATTTCCTTCCTGATAATGCCTTATTCTTTACATAAGCATTGGGACCTGAAATCGGCCAGGATCGATAAAGCAAAGTCATTCATTACCTACCATATGGTACACCCCATGCATAGCTGGGATGGAACCAGTAAAGAAGTGGACGGAGTAGTTCAATATGATGATAAAACGAATAAGATCAGTAAAGTAGCCATTGTGGCAAAAGTATCTACATTCGACAGTAAGAATTCCAACCGGGATTCTCATATGATGGAAGTTACGGAAGCTATTAAATATCCAACGGTTAGTTTTGTCAGTTCTGCTGTTGTGGAAGAAGGGAGCACTGTAGATGTAAATGGAACCATTAGTTTTCATGGTGTGTCCAAACCAATTCATTTTACAGCAAAAGAAACTGTGAATGGTAAAAGGAAAATCATTTCAGGTGAATTTGTTTTGTTGCTGGAAGACTTTGCTATTGAAAGGCCTTCTATGATGATGATGAAAACAGAGAATGAAATGAAAATGAATTTTTCGGTTGAGTTTGAGTTGAATTAACAGGTAGTTTTGAAAAGGAAAAAGGATGTAATTTTAATTACATCCTTTACCTAACAACGAAAATGTATCTGAAATCTAAACACCTAAACTTTTCAACTTTTTAATCTGAAGTATCAGATAGATCAGCACCCCCCAAACTCCTACAATTATAGAGTAAGCCAGCATTTCCAGCCAAATGGGAGAGTGCCCCCTTCTGGCAAATAAAGTTCTTCTGTCATACTGAGAGATAAAATTGGTGGCAACACCCCAGGGTACTGTTTTTTCTGAAGATAAATTGCCATAGATATCATTGTCTTCCACTTTAGCTACCAGTATCAGGTTTCCCTTACTATCGCCTGCCAGTGTATCTCTTTTAAAATCAGCACTTGCCATACCGGTTGAATCTGTGGTATAAGTCTGTGTTTCACTTACATTCAGGTCTCCATCAAACCTTTCCACTGCAATTTTAACATCCACTCCTTTTACAGGAGCCCAAACTGTATCTTTTAATTCCATTAAAGTAGCCACAATCTTTTTATCTGCTGCGGTATCAATTTTAATTTTAGCTTTTACAATATCTGTATTTGCTTTTGTACCATCATATAGTTTTGAGGCTGCTGATACAACAATAAAGCTTGGTTTGGAAGTTTTATTCCATTCTTCTTTAGCAGCTGCAGGTATTAATATAGTGGCTTCTCCTTTATCATTGCTCACTGCTTTTCCCAATAAATTGGCAGGAGATTCAGAACCGATATAAAAACTTAAGGGAATACCTGCCACCAGTTGAAATTTACCATCAATTTTGGTTTTGGTATGAGCCGTAAGGTATTGGGTCTGGTTATTATTATTAAAGTAACTCAGGCTTAACAGTAAATCATTTTTTGCATCCTGCGCATATGAAGCAATACTGATACAACTGAATAAAAGAAGGGCAATAGTAATATAATTATGCGTTTTCATGTTCTTCAATTTCTGTGATTGTTTCTTGAATTGGGATGATCGGGAATATTCTGGCAAATAGGGTTATGATTAATAAAGCACCTGCCAGCGAACCCATTGCAATGGCCCATTCTTCCCAGCTTGGAAAATAATGGCGGTAAGCATCAGGTACATCCTGCATCGGCAGAAAGGGGTGTAATAGTGTAGGTGTAACAATTAAATACCGTTTAAACCAGGATCCGATTACAACCAATGAACCGGCAATAAATGCAGGTAAAGGTTTACGCCCTCTTTTAAAGATCAGTATTAAAATAGGTAAAAACATGGCGGTTGTGATGGCAAACCAGAAAACCGGTGCAAATTCACCTGTAAATAAACCACGTAAATGTTCTTCCTCATTTTTTTTCATCTTAAATGCAGGTACCAAAAATTCATTTACATTAAAATACAGGTATAATAAAGCCAGCATCACCACAATTTTACCCATGCGGTCAAAATGGCTTTCAGTTATATATTCCTCCAGCTTATAAGATTTTCTGAAAATATACATCGCCACCAGTACACCACCGGCGCCTACTAAAAAGGCACCTGAAATAAAATAAGCCCCAAAATTAGTACTGTCCCAACCCGGCCTGTAAGTAGTGGCAAACAACCAGGAAGTAACTGTATGTATCGCAAATGCCACAGGGATAATGGTTATTGACAGTATATTAATTGCTTTTTCACTGATTTTTATCTGTTCAGTACTGTTTTTCCAGAATGATCCGAGAAAATGATAGAGCTTATACAACCTTTTACCGGTCTTTTCTTTAAACTGCAGCATGATTTTAAAATCTGGCAGTAAAGGAAAATACAGCAGCAGTAAGCTGATGAAGAAATAGGTAGTAATGACAATCACATCCCAGATAATGGGCGATTGCAAACGGCCATGAATAAAAAGATTGTAAAATCGGTCCGGACGACCCATATCCACAATAATGATAATGGAGGCACAGGTAATTGCTGCAACTGCAATGATCTCGGCAATCCTGGTTAAAGGCGTACTCCAGTGTACATTCGTTAGCCTCAGCACAGCTGTAATTAAGGAACCTACCAGGCTGATGGCTACAAAGAATACAAAATTAGATATATAAATACCCCAGGATGCATAATCCCGCATGGAGGTTACCACAAGCCCTTTGGATAGCTGACGGCAATAGGCAATGAAACCAAGTGTACAAAATGCAAGTAATATTCCAACCCAAATCTTTCCTTTTTTGCCAAATTTCTGTGGCAGCAGGTCTTCAATTATTTTATGTTTGGTTATATTTTCCACGGTTTATGATTTAGGGTTATCATTTACAAAAGGGAAATTCCTGTTTACCGGAGGCAGGTAATATACACTGGGTTTAGTACCTAATTCTTCCATTAAACGGTAACCGGCTTTGTCTCTTACAAGGTCAGTGAAGCGGAATGTTTCTGATCCGTTGGTAACAGAATCTTCCAGCATATCTCCAAAGAAGAAAACACCATTGGGGCAGGCAGACACGCAATGTGGTAATTCGCCTTTACGGGCCATATCCGGACAAAAATCGCATTTACCCACTGTACCTTTTTTCTGGGGTACACTGCTTTCGCAGGAATAAGGCTGATCAGCAATTTCTTTTGGTAATCCCGGATCTTCCCAGTTAAATACCCTGGTAGAATAAGGGCAGGCAGCCATACAGAAGCGGCAACCAATACAACGGTCACTGTCAATCAGTACAATACCATCCTGTCTTTTAAAAGTGGCATCTACCGGACAAACTTTTACACAAGGCGGTTCGTCACAATGCATACAGGTAGTGGGTTGCCAGTACGGGGCTGTATGTTCAGCATCCTGCATGGGATACACTTTTATCCAGTTTTGACCCGGATGTACATGGTGCATATGGTTGCAGGCAGATTGACATTTTTTAAGGCTCTTACACCTGGAAAGATCAATCACCATTACAAATTTTTTATTGCTGATTCCTTTCCTGGCTATATCATTTGCAACAGCAGGGAGGTCCGGAACCGGCTTCAGAAAGGCTTTGTCCACTTCAATTACTTCCCCGTCTACGGAAAGCAATTTCACTGTTTCACCGGAAGGCTTAACCTGTTCTGCTGCGTCAGGCTCAAAAGGGTTATTCTTTGTAGAACAACCTGCCACAGCCAAACCTGCTAATAGGCCCGCGGTAATGAACTCCCTTCTGGAGGTATCGTTACTTTTCATTTGATTGAATTATAAATGTGATTATCGTTTAATCCAGGCGATTAATTCTTTATCTGAAACTTTAGTTTTGGTAGCATTGATTTTAGAAACATCCACTTCTACCAATCTGCCATCCTGTGTCAGCATCCTTACAGTTCCTTTTTGATCGGAAGGGGAGCAGGCAATTGCTTTTTTCCTTCCTGAAAATAAGCCAAATTTTAAAATCGGAAACAGGGATAATAATCCTAATCCGAGCAAAATATTCAGCCGGCTTTTTTTATCTGTGGAAGCAGATTCTATTTCTTTCATATACTAAACTTACTGGTGAATAAAAAACCACTCCTCTTTATAAATTCAAACCGGGGGGAATTTTCCTTTTAACAGAGGAGTGGTAAGAGCTATTATTTAAAAAAATGGAATTATTTTTTTAAGGTGCGCATGAAATTTACCAGATCCCAGATATCTTCCTGTTCAGGAATTTTCTTTTTGAAACTTGGCATATCATCCCTTCCTGTTGAAATTTTAAAGAATAAAGCACCGTCAGTTTGTGATTGAACTGGTGATTTTGTAAGGTCAGGAGGGGTTGTTTTTAGTTGTGCGGCTTTATTACCATCACCCAGACCTGTTTTTCCATGGCAGGAGGAACAATGCTGGCTCCATAAAGATTTACCGTTGGAAATAGATCCTGCGTCTTTTTTAGAAGGGTTTGTCACTTTTGAATCTTTGTCTGCAACATTCCATGGTTTAGGTTGCTGCAATAAAGTAAAACTGGCAGCTGCTACGGAAACGGCTAAGATGGCACTGATTCTGAGAATTTTCATTGATGATTGTTTTTATTGGTTAACTGATGAAAATATTAAGTTACACAATTTTATCTGGTTTAGAAATTCCAAAGCCTTGAAATATTAAAACCGATCAGGAATTGCCCTTTTGTATAATCATTCTGGTTGAACATATTATTATACTGCGGCAATGTATAGCCATAGGTACCTGCAAATACCTGGAAATCATGTCCGCTGGATTTCATATCCAACCCGAAACTGATATTCGGATGCGGGTTATTCATGGCATTTTGTGTTAATGGCTGTTCATAATTTACTATGATGGATGTTTTAGGAGAAATTTTATAACGGCCACTGAAAGAAACAGCCAGCTGATCATTTTTCAACTGAGGCAGAATAGCATTTTCTGCATTGGTATAGGCAGGCACATTATTAAAATGACTGATACTAAAACCGCCCTGAACAGAAAGCGCTTCCGTAAATTTTCTGGCTACTAAAATCTGATTAAAAAAGCTAAATCTGTCGGAAGTGGTTACAATGGGTAAAGAACTGTTTTTTGCCCTTGTATCCATCACCACATTACCAAAATAGGTAACAGAAACCGGCATGGAATTGTCTTTAGTTTGTTTCAGAATGGAATATTTGGCATTCCAGTCAACCAGCATATTGTAATTACCCGCACCAAACCCAATCTGCAGGTTTTTGATAGGAGTATAGCTGAAGCCCAGGCGCATATTTGCAGAGGCAAATAAACCGAACAGGTCCGTAAAATTATGATCCATTGTTCCAAAACGGTGGTTAATATCAAATTCAAAAGTTCCTTTGATAGGTACCATTACCGATTGGTTGTCAATTAAGAAATTGCCTTCAAAAGTGTTTTTGACAAAGGACTTTTTCTTTTTAACCACAGGTTCCGGTGCTGCAGTGGAATCCTGTGCTTTTAGTTCAGATCCGCAAACCGTGAGGGCTGCAATCAGTACCAGTAATATTTTTCTCATTGTAATTGATTTAATTGTTATGTGCACCTTGTGTAATCCATGCCAGTATATAACCCTCTATATTTCCAGGGTTGGGTGCTGCCCCCAAAGGCATAGTTGCAGATTCTTTACCTGATAACCATAAATACACTACGCTGTTTGCCGGGCTTCCGGTATTGAGGAAACCACCATTGCTGAGTGAATTATAGGCATTACCTGATGACAGATTTGGACTGATAGATCCGTTATGGCATCCGCTCAATGCGCAATGTGCTGTAAATATGGGTTGAAGGTCTTTACTTAAACTAACTGTAGTGGTAATTACCGGAGAGTTATTTTCAAGTAAAGTGGTTGTTTTATAACAACCCGTAACTGTTACACTAAGTGTTGCAATAATCAGGAAGCTTATTATTATTTTATTCTTTGACATGATCTTGATTTTTATTAAAGAAAAGAACAAGCCAAATTCCTATTGCTGAAAATGCAGTGTCAATCCTGGCTGAATGGCATGTGCAGTATTTGCTTTATTAAATACGGCAATACCAAAGTTTACATCTGTTAAAGGTGAAAAATCAACATCCTGTAATAATGCCACACCTGTTCCTGTATTTAAAGCTCTTTTTATTTCAAGTATATAACCTGTACCTGTATAAGTTGATTTAAAAGTGATATCAGCACGGCTGCCAGTATATTGCTGCATAATTAAACCGGGGATGGCTTTAGTGCCTACTCCAGTGATATTTCCATTAGCATCCGTTACAATATTGTAATCAGAAGAAGCCGTAGGATCAACTTTTGTTCCGTTTGATAAAGTAAGTACACCATTTGCATCTACTGCAGTAACCAGGTAAGCAGCAGTAGTACCATCTGCAGCAGTTACACCAGTTAATGCGGTTACAGCTACTCCAATAACGGTATTGGTAGTCATTAATGCATAAGCATTTGCCTGACCGGGAACTACCCAACCTGGTACAGTTACAGAAGTATTGGTTCCTGTAATTTTTAATGTTTGTGTGTTAGTAACAGAACCAGGCACTTTAGAATAAGTTGGTACACCTGCAGTTGTAGATGTGATCACTATATCATCAGAATGACGGCCATTAGCATTCAGCTGTCCGCCAGCCCAGTCAATATAATCATCATCTGCTTTTCCGTAAACCGCATCCTGCATTAAATGGATATGCCATAAATCAGCTTTTTCATTAGGTCCGTTGGTAAAATGGTTACCTCCTGCAGATGCTGGTACAGTTACCAGTACTGGGGGGCTAACATGGTTATTAATAGAATCTGTGCTGGGATTTAAATGGCAGGTTGCATAACAACTCAATGAAGCAAAAGAAGCAATCGAATTATTGATATTCCATTGCATTCCAAATTTATCTTCATTAAAAGGAATAGAAGTGATATTTCCATTAACATCAAAAGTATAGTTACTTGCTTGTCTGGCCCATAATTTAGTGGTGGGATTGTA
>Ga0364859_10365_pt4 | contig 16625 bp, 14 predicted proteins | sample ExccelAu500001D3_FD_206911 | JGI IMG/M metagenome (GOLD analysis project Ga0364859, IMG submission 206911) | Enriched cells from Trout Bog Lake Hypolimnion, Wisconsin, USA - BchlTB.Aug20.5000.01 .D3 | ecosystem: Environmental > Aquatic > Freshwater > Lake > Hypolimnion/Profundal zone | place: USA...
GCGAGCGGCACCGGTGGCTTTAACAGCACTAACTATGCGATCACTTACACCAACGGCGCACTGACTGTAGCACAGCGTGCGATTAGCATTACCGCGTCAGGTGGTCAAACAAAGGTTTATGGAATCGCTGATCCTTTGCTAACTTATACGGCACAGCCACCTGGTACTGATGTTGGTTTAATTGGTAGCGATGTATTTAGTGGTAGTTTAAGTCGTGCCGTTGGCGAAAATGTTGGATCGACTTACACGATTAGTCAAGGATCTTTAATTAATAATAATTACTCTATAACCTACGTGCCGGCTAACTTCGCGATTACAGCAGCATCTCTCACTATTACTGCATCTAATAGAACCTCTTCATATGGTACTTCTGTTATGAATTTAGGAAATACTGCCTTTTCAACTTCAGGGCTTGTGACTGGCGATAGTGTTTCAAGTGTAGGTTTATCTTTCAACTCAAATGTAAGTATTCCTATAGCAACAAATGCGGGTACTTACGCCGGTGCAATTGCTATTACTGGTGCAATAGGCGCTGGTTTAAATAATTATAATATTCATTATGTGAATGGTGATTTGACTGTCAATAAGGCGACACTTACAGTAACTGCAGATGCTAGTTCCATGACCTATGGCGATGTTAGTTTACCTAACTTAAGTGCAACAATTACCGGATTCGTGCTTTCACAAAACTTAACTAATTCTGGTGTCACAGGAAGCGCTGCCTTAAGTACAAGTGCAACTCCTTACGTTGGGACAGTAGGGTCAGCTTCTGTAGTTGGCAGTTATTCAATTACTCCGACAGTAGGGAGTTTGTCTGCGTCTAATTATGACTTTAATTATGTCAATGGCTCATTAGTGGTGGCTAAGGCGAACTTAAGTGTGACAGCCTCGAATGATAGTAAGACGTATGGCGCTACGTCGACGGCTGGCAGCATTACTTATGCGAGTGGTGTTGCGACTGCGATGACGAGTGGTTTTAGCGCCAATGGGTTGGTGAATGGCGATGCAATTAACAGCGCAACGTTAAGTAGTGCTGGTGCTGTTAATACTGCGAGTATTGGTAGTGCGTCCTATGACATCATACCGAGTTCCATTAACGGCTCTGCTCGGACCACCAGTGCAAACTACAACATTACCTACGTGACTGCGGTGGGTGGAATGACTGTTAATAAAGCACAATTAACGGCTTCAGGCACTCAAGTCTATAACGGTCAAATTGAGTTTTCTGCAACTAACTTGAGTGTAAGCGGGGTTCTTGGCGAAACATTTGCTGTTTCTGGCAGTGCAACGATGGCCACTAAGAATGTTCAAACCAACCAAAACTTAGCGAATGTGAATGGTCTTGTACTTACGGGCCAAGGTAATGCGCTGCTAGCTAACTATGAACCTATTAATGTCACGAACACCCAAGTCACGGTCACGGTGAAACCTGTCATCCTGACGGCGCCAACATTAAATAAAGTTTACGATGGTGGCTATACTTATACGATGACCTCGACTGATCTTACTAACATGTCGAATCAGTTGGTGGGTGGTGATCGCGTCAATGCGGCTACCGTAGTTTTCACGGGCAATAATCCAAATGTTGGCGCTAATAAATCAGTAACTTTATCATCGGTAGTGGTTGATGATGGTAATGGGGGCAATAATTACAATATTTCTTTAAGTAATAGCAGTGCAAGTAACATTACACCTGCGCCACTAAGAGTAATGGCGGTCAATGATGCTCGGTTTGTGACACAAGCAGATGTACCTGGTTACGGTGGGGTTGTTATTAATGGGTTTGTGAATGGGGAAAATACAACTGTATTGAGTGGGTCCTTGGCGATTGCTAGGACAAATAGCAGTGCAGATGTTGCGGCGGGAACCTATGCTGGTGTGCTTGTGCCTAGTGGCTACACGGCTTCAAACTATGCAATCTCTTATCAAAACGGCAATTACACTGTAGTGGATTACAACAACCTGCTCGTACGGGTGAGTCCAACCACTGTTATCTATGCTGCACCAGCGAATTACTTGCCAAACATAACGGCGCAATATCTTGCTTCAGATGCCACTATTAGTAACCTTGCGGTTACTAATAGTGGGACATTTGCGATTGACAGTGGAAGCAATCATGCAAGCTTCTCTGTGAGTGCTAGCGCTATACCTTCAAACTTTAGTTCCTCAAGAAACTTATCTGTGGGCGGATATAACGTGACTCCGACAGTGACTTCTATGACTGGATTTGCAGGAATGACATTGGTAGGATCGCTCACAGTAATACCAAAAACTCTGGATGTCAGCAGCAACTTTAACGTAGCTTCGATTAGCAAGATTTATGATGGTGGTACGAATATTAGTGGTTTAAATTTAGCCGTGAATTCGACACAAATTATGACGGGGGATATGCTTAGCTTTGCAGGGACTGGTACGTTTGCTGATAAAAATGTAGGTATAGGCAAGGCAGTTGATCTTAATATGGCATTAAGCGGAGTTGATGCAAATAACTATGTGTTATCTTCAACGCATCTCACCGCTAACACTGGCGTTATTACGCAACTATCAAGTGTTGCTTGGGTCGGCCCTGTCTCGGGTGGGCACTGGTCAAATGCAAGTAATTGGTTAAATGGCGCTATCCCAGATCTTAATAATGTGGCACAAGTAATTATTCCTGCAGGCACCAATGCTATTTACGACAGTGCATTAATTGGGATTACTGGCAGTGCGATTGTGAATAGCGGTAGCATTACATTTAGTGGGGTCAATGACTTTAACTTTAATAACAATGTCTCTGGTATTGGTAATATCAATCAAGTAGGTGTTGGGACACTCACGTTAAGTGGGAATAATACCTTTACTGGCAGCATTAATATTAATGCATCCAACTTGGTGTTAGCGAGCACAAACGCAGCTGGCGCAGGACTCGTTACATCTAATGGTGGCTACTTAAGTGTTCAAACTGGCATTGTCCTTCCCAACCTTACCGTCAATGGTCTAGTGAATTTGGCGAGTGACATCGTCACAGCAGGGGCTCAAGTTTATAACGGCCCAGTTGAGTTGGCTGCTGGGAATGCCATTTCTGGAGTCGTGACGCCCATGGTATTGTCGAGCCAAAATGGAAATATTACATTTAACAGCACGCTTGATGCTGGTATAGGGGCAAAGGCGGCCATGCGCTCATTAACCCTCAATGCGCCTAATGGAATAGTGACTTTCAATGGTCTGGTGGGAGAAGATAAATATTATTCTGAGTATTTAACCAGTTTGGCGACGTTTAAAAACATCTATCAATTAATCGTTAATGCGAAAACCACCAATATCAATGCCAATATTACGACCTTTGAAACGCAAATTTATAACACGGCGATTGTGGTTGGAGATAACGGCTCGAATGGTCTAATACGCCTACTGCTCTCTGTAGATCCTACTATTACATTTAATGGCACTATTGATGATGTGCTTAAGAATACTCATACGTTAATTGTGAAGGCTGTATTGGTTGGCACAGGAACATCTCCAGTCATTAGTTTTTATGGAGATGTTGGATCAATCAATCCATTATTTGCCCTAGATGTTGAAACTGGGCCGCAGTTCTTGTTGGGTAGTGAGTTGCTAGGAATGATTGACCGAAGCCATCCTGAGCTATTCCAAGGAACCATCAGCATACTTGCGAATATAAGCACATTGGGTAACCAGGAATACACAACCAATACTGTTAATTTTGGCAACAATACGCCACTCAATACCATTACGCTGAGTAGTCCAAATGGAAACATTATTTTCAATTTGTATCAGCCACCAACCGGGGGAATAACCCAGCTCAACATTAAGTTGGGTGGAAATGGTGTAGTGACAGGGTTAGGAAATATGCCATTTAATTTAACAAGATTTGTGAGCGCATCGACTGCAAGTTCAAGCTATGGTGATGTTGCTTTAATCAATAGACAAGTTGAAGTGGGTCTAATGAAGACTTCAAATGCTGTAGCTATGAACGAGAGTGTTGAGGTTGGTGAGGCTTATTTACTAGAGAATAATGTGACTAGGTCGTTCGGTGAGTTTTCTCAAGAAAAAGAGAATGCTTCTGAAGAGTCTAAATTAAAAGATAATTGTCAAAACGAAAGGATTCATTCGAAAGATTGTGAGGCTAAGTAGTCAGGTTATTTTGATAATGACTATTTAATTGGTTTCTGTTTAAAAAAGGTTGGAATTGAGGTGGCTTGGGGCTAGTTAAGCCTTAAGCCACCCCATAGCGTGAGTATTCACTCGGCTATTTAATCACCGCAGTTTTAGCCAACTCTTCAACCAGCACTTTGCGTTTTGCATCCATTAAGCCTTTAGTCACATTCAGCTTAACCTCATCATAAGGCGCTGGTTTAAATTTACGTACATCATCTACCTTAAGAATATGCCAGCCTAAATTAGTCTGGACTGGGTTGCTGACACTCCCTTTTTTAAGGCTAAGAATGATGTCATCTAGTGGCTTAACAATCATCGTCGGTAGTAGCCAACCCAACTTGCCGCCTTGCGCCGCTGATGGTTTATCCATCGATTTTTCTTGGGCAATACGCTCAAATGACTCATTGTTTTCTAAGCGCTTTGCCACTTCCTGCGCTTCTTGCTCGCTGCTGAGTAAAATCTGTGAAACGGCATATTCGTTTGAATTTTTACCGATTTTGGTTGATTCTAATTGGCGGTTATATTCTTCGCGTACTTGTTCGTCTTTAATCGGATTTTGATTAAAATAGTCTGCAAACCAAGCGTCTACCAATACTTGTTGCTGCACCAGTTTCATTTGTGCTTTCACTTCAGGTAAGGTATCTATCTTTTTCTTATGTGCATCACCAGCCACCAGTTCGCGCACGATCAGCTCATTCAAGATTGCATTTTCTACTTCTGGTGTGATTTTTTGTCCCTGTGCTTGCAGGTTATGCAAGAACTGATTGAGTTGGTCGCGGGTAATGGCAACACCATTCACGGTTTTTAAGACTTTCTGCGCATCTGAGCTGGTTAAAGCTTTAGGTTCTTTAGTGACCTTGTCGGCGGCAACTACTGTCAAGCTTGTAGAGATGAGAGCTAAACAAAATAAAGCATTGAGCATGTTCGTCAGGCGGAAAGTTTTCATTTGAGGTATCTAGTAAGAATGATTGAGCAAATTATAAGCTAACATCGATCAATATTACTTAGATAATACTGATTTAAAAAGTTGGTAAAGCCCAGTTGTAGTCCACTGGGGTTAAAGCTAGAGAATTGTTGCAGAGATGGGTTGATATTTAATCTAGAGAAGCCGTAACTAATGTTAGCTAGTTGCGATTTGTTACATTAAAAGCTAATGACTAATCCAATCAATCAGCTTAAGCCTTGGGATGCGATTAAATTCTTTAGTGTTGTTAGTGACTAGCGTCAAATTTAAGCTTAAAGCATGAGCTCCTATCAACGTATCAAGAGGACCTATAGGAGTTCCTTGCTTTTCTAGATCGGTTCTGAGTTTGCCATAAAAAAATGCAGCCATATGGTCAAAATCAGCTACTTCTAATGGCAGAATAAACTCGTCTAGGGCCGCTTTGTTTTGCTCTTGATATTGGCTTTTAGCAACTCCATAGCGCAACTCTGCCAATGTGATAGAGGAAATGTAAATATCACCCACTTGATAATCATTGAACTTTTGCAGTATATCTTTTGGTTTGTTTTTAATAATTGCGATGCAAATGTTTGTATCTAGCATTAGTTTCATGCAAACATATCTTCACGAATTTGTGGATCAGGCTGATTGCGATTAACCATAAAATCACTGCTGAATTTGTCTAAGCTGCTAGCAAGAACGTCCCAAGAGTGATTGGCTGGTATTAGTATCACCATATTACCTAATCTTTTGATAATAACTTCGTCACCTTCAAATCGGAACTCCTTAGGCAGGCGCACTGCCTGACTTTGTCCATTTTGAAATAATTTGGCAGTTTTCATAAGCAACTCCTTAATATATATTTAAAGTATATACCAAAGGGAGGTGATGTCAAGTTGAGTTTTTTTGGTAGATTCTGGTATTCTTATTTAGCCTATTGCAGTACACGCCAGATCTTACTGATATGCTGCTTAATTTGCATTAAGGTGGTTTAGCGAAACTGCTCGGACAATTTGATTGGTGCTTGATTCTGCTGCTATGATGCCCACTTAAGATATGTGATGAAAACAAAAAAGCACTTATCTTAACTCATTGAATAATAAGTAAAAATAAGTGCTTTTTATGTTTGGCGGAGAACGAGGGATTCGAACTTATTGATTCAAGCCACGCCATTGCTTGTTTGTTAAATTCTATATTCTTAACATACCAACAAAGTTACCAACTGATGAATGATGCTACCCTACCAACAAGCGAGCATGCTACCCTAATTTCTACAATTTGTCACTTTGTTGGGGTCAGAGGGTGTGTAATTGTGAGAGACCCTTCCAAGCCCCCCCACATAAAAAAATAATCACTTCTTTTGCGGGATTTGAAGAAAGAGCATTCCCCATCGAGGCTAAGCTTGCTGGGTATGCGGTTGCGAGACCTGAGAAATACAATTGACAAACAAGGAATTAAGTAGATAATTAATCGTATAAATCGAAGGAGTAAGTCATGAAAATAATGTTTATAGCATTGCTTTTTTTAGTTTCATTTAATGCCTTTGCTGAATGCAGGGTGGTGCAGCAATTGAATCCAGCCACTGGAAAAATGGAAGAAGTTATCGTGTGTTCTGACGGAGGAGATCCAGCAACTGGGAAATAGCTATTTGAAATGGAGGCAAAGTGCCTCGTTGATATAAGGTCTTCGAAGTTGTCCGCCACGAACGGCGGATATAAGGCAATGTATTCTGTCAATAAAATGACCGTTATTGGCTCCTTGATGTCTAAATTCAAGCCATAAATCGGTTATTCAGAAATTAAAAAACAAGTAAACCAGACGATTGTAACCTCTGAAATAATACTAAAGCTGATTGAGTTCTTATATTTACCCCTTCGCTTTTAGCATTGGCGGCATAACGCACTAGTAGCGCGACAATGACCTGTTGATTTACAGATTGCCAAAGTACGTCCGATGGTGATTTGTAAGCACTTTTAAGTGCAATTAGTAAAGGGTCTTTAAGCTCATCAATTAAGGGTAAGCCATACTCACCTATGCCATGCTTAATACAGAGCCGTATCAGCCTATAGATGGTAGCCTTGCGCCTTGCATCTTTAGTTGTAGGTGCAGATTGCCTAGGTGGCAGACTTTCAAGATAATTAAATGTTGAGCTTAGTCGTTTTCTTGTACGTTCACTACAAGCACCTCTGAGGACAGCATTTATAGTTGCAGAATCTAACATAGAATGTTTAGCTAATTGAGCAATTGGTAACTGTTTTTCATACACCCAGACACGCAATTTTTGAGTTAATTGATAGAGTGTTAATTCGTTATTCATGATGTGCTTAATATAATAGGTATGTATAGGTGGAATTGCATGGGGAAGCCTCTATCCGTTCGCTTGTAAAGTTTTTCATGATTCCAACTCACTTTCTAATATTTTGATTAGTTCTGTTTTATGCATTCGAATTAAATATGACATTTCGTCATCTATCCAACGAGCTTCTGTCAATTCTAGAAACCCATCTTTTACCTCGATTGTGTAACCTCCTAAACGAATCATTGCTAACAAATCTGTTGCTGTGTTGATTACGCACATGGCTAAAACCTCATAATCTGTGCATTATCATAGAGAGCTATTTCTTCCATAGAGCGCATAGAGTGCATACTATTTTGTGCGCTCCCTATGCTCCCTATGGTGTTTTTCTCGCTCTCTATGTCATTTATAACTGGTAAATCCCAATAAACAACCGAACCTTTGCCAAAACCATCGCGGTCCGATTTAATTCTTAGTTTATTTTTAGCGCGCTTAATTTGGTCTTTACTGAAGCCACTACTTTCACCAGCCTTAACTAACTCTTTCATAGGCACTCTGCCTCCCGTCAATAGCTCGGTTAAAAAATCCACACAATCGCTGCTATTGCCTTCACCATCAGGCTCAGCTAACAGTTCACGTGCTGTACCTTCTATCGCTTCTCCAAAAATGGCATAACTTGCAAATATGTCGGTATGCTCTTTTAATTCCGTCTGCTGAATTTCGTACTCGAAGCCACCTCCGTCTAAACCAATATTAGATTTAGCCCTGCAAAAAATGCGTTTGCTAGTTTCACCTTCTGTTATTTTTGCCGTTGCCAATACAACACGTGCTAATGCACCAAATGCCAGGCTTCCTGTTACACGTTCCAACGGTTCGCGCCCACTTGTACCTTTACTAAAGTGGCTAATCCCCAATATGGCGCAATTCATACGTTGCCCAAACTCTACCAATGGAGCTAATGCTCTACGGACCTCACCATTCTTGTGTGAATCGCCTGCAACTGCATTTACAATAGGGTCAACAATAAGCAAAGCAATGTTGTTAAGCTTACCTGTTGCAATTATTAAACTCTGAACATCATTGGCTGGGTCAAAGCCTCGCTTTTCATTGTTTTGCGTTACTTCACTGATAAAGTGGATTTTGTCTAGGTTTGCTCCACTTGCTATCAAGCGTGGAATTAGAGTATCTTGAATACCGTCCTCACCACTCCAAATAAGCACGTTTGCAGGCTCACATTTTGTACCATCCGCAAAGCGTCCTCCTATTGAAACGGTAGCCGCTAGATTCAATGCAAGTGTTGTTTTCCCTGTACCAGCTTGCCCTGCTAGAATGTGAAATTTTCCACGAGCTAAATAACCATCCCATAGCCATTGGATAGGTTCGGGAGTAATGCTGTTGGCGCAAATGATGCTTACTAATGGATATGTGTCTCCAGCCTGTAAATAATTGCTTGTAGGCGCTTGTATGAGGTCTGTTTTTAACGGCAAAGCCTCAATATCTGCGTTTGTTGCATCACGCCCGTGTAGTTCTTTAAATTTCCCTAGCCAGTCCGCAACGTCACCTTTTATTGGCAGATTAAGTGCAGCAATATCTACCTGTTTAACAACTACATTTAAGCTCGTAAGCATTGCGGTTACATCAATCGCATACTGAAACCCAGCGGGGTCATTATCAGGACATATAAAAACTTCATGTCCTGCAAGTATTTGCCAGTTCGCATCTTTAGCACTGGTTGCACCTCCGCTAGTTGTTGCAATTAATCCAAGTTTTGTTAGTGCATCGGCGCATTTTTCACCTTCAACAATAAAAACAGGTTTGTCGGGATATTTTGCTAATAGGTGCAAGTTATATAGTGGCTTGCCTTCTGTAAATGGCGGTTCTTTTAATTCCTTCCATTCACCAGCAGAATTACGGCTAAGAGGGCGTATCCATTTATTACCGTTAGGGTGATCCATTCGCAAACGAACATATAAAATACTGTCATCAATATCTTTATATAAATATAAACCTGTTGAAACATAGCCAGCCCTTCTTTGTGGTTCTGTGATTTTTTTTGCCGCTTGTTTAATCGTGTCGAGTTCATTCATGCTAACCTCCATGCACCTAATTGCTTGCAGGCTTCAACAAAATTAAGCCCATGTCTGTGCATGTGAAAGGCGAGTACATCACCTCCATGAGCACCACATGCCATGCAACGATATGCGCCTTTTTCTACATTAATACGTAAGCTTGGCTTGGTATCCTTGTGGAATGGGCATATAGCATCACGCCATGCACCGCTACCCTTAAGTTTGATACCGTGTGTTTCGTAGTATTGGATTGATGAAGGTAGGTCTTTGCGTGAAAAATTACCCCGCGTTATTTTGGTCGCGTAAATTGTATTCATGGTCTGCCACCTAGCAATATCAGGAAACCTGAAAGTAGCCACCATTTAAAATATTGCCTTTTTTTGTGGTGACTTATACGGTGGTCTTCAAGCGAGTATTGAACTCGCCACAGTAAGTGTTTAATATTCATGTTATCGACCACTAACAAGTGCTAACACTTCACTTGATTTCCAAACGGTTGTTTTTTCACCAAGCTTTATGGGTTTTGGGTATTTCCCTGTGCGGCATCCATTCCACCAACTGGTAGCAGAAACGGGAATGATTGCAGGAATTGGGGGGGTGGCTTTCTTGTCGCCAATGATTTGCTTAAGGCGTAAAAAGTAGTCTTGCTTGATAGTGTTCATTTGAATAACTCCGTTTAATTGAAAACAAAGTCAGTTTGAATGTCACAATACTTTCTGCATAAGGTGGAAACTAGTCGCTATTTTTAACTCGATGTAAATGTATATCTTTTAGAGTACTACGGGGTGGAGAACCACTTGCAAAAAAAATAAGTTCTAGGGCATTTTGCAATATTTCTATCATTGCACCTTCTGGTTCAGCATTATCAACATGGGCATTTATAGTGTAACCAAATTTAAGGTTTGTTGCTTGTTCCATATGTGCAATACGAGAGATGATTATGTCTTTATATGGCGAGGGTCTGCCCTGCCTAAATACTGTAGTGCTATTCCAAAAACGTTTGCTAAGCCTGCGTGCGACATCTTTCTGATTCTTGGTTAATTGAGGCCAAATAGCTGAGTTATGGTTGTATTCTGATTTTGACTGCTCTTGTAGGTCTCTAACAGAGTATTTGGTGGATATGTAGAGCAGGGCTGAAAACTCTTTATCGTTAGGTAAATTAATATTTGGTGGCTGATTTAGTATGTCGACATCTAACCCCATTAAGATTTTAATTTCACGGTCAACAACCCAAGCAGGTCTAGCAGAAAGTTTCTCAAACAACGTTTTTTGATTCTCACATGAAAGATGTTTTCCGTCAGCATCTATAAGTTTTGAAATGCTTTTGCTAAGTTTCTCTTCAAGCGCTGGTCGCTGATTTGCAACTTCTTTAAGTATATTAATTAAATCCATATCAAGCTTTTTTGAGATTAATTACCTTTGCACCAGCCCGCAAACTATCTAAATAATCAGCCCAGTGTTGCATCATCTCGGTACGCTGCTTGAGATAGAGAGCGTGGTTATAGGCTGCACTTACCTCGTTACGCTCAGCATGCGCTAACTGTAATTCTATATGTTGATGTTCAAAGCCTTGCTCATGTAATGATGTAGATGCTACACCCCTAAATCCATGACCTGTCATCATGCCGCCGTATCCCATACGCTTGAGAGCAACAAGAATTGTGCCATTACTCATAGTGCCAGCTTTGCCAGTAACCTGACTAGGAAACATTAAGTCATTGTTGCCAGAGATAATTTGTAGCGTTCTAAGTAACTCAACAGATTGCCGTGACAACGGCACAATATGCGGGGCTTGCATTTTCATTCTTTCCGCAGGGATTCGCCATTGAGCAGTATCAAAATCAATCTCGCTCCAACGCCCACCTATTAACTCACTCGTGCGCACAAAAGTTAATGCCATCAGATTGATTGCTAATCGCGTCAATGAGCTAATACTTGCCGCCTCAATAGCGCGTAAAAGTTCTGGTAACTCTTTAACGTCAACTCGAGCAAAGTTCACTTTGCGCCGTGTTTCAATAATATCGCTTGGTTTAATATCAGAAGCTGGGTTGCGAGTAACTTTACTTTCGTCACCATGAGCAATTGCATATCGGAATATTTGTCCAATCGTTTGATGCGCACGTTTTGCCATATCTAATGCACCACGAGATGCAATAGACTTGATAGTACGCACAATGTCTGGGGCATTGATTGATGCTATTGGCATATCTCCGATAATTGGATAAACATCAGCCTCAAGTCTACGTTGCACATATCCAGCATGACGGGGGCTTTTACCCGCTTGCCAATGCTTAAGCCAATGCTCTGCCCAAACTTTAAATGTGATTGATTGCTCGGACTTTTCTGCTTTGCGGGTTTCGCTTGGATCAACACCTAGTGCTAGTGTCTTTCGAAGTGCAGAATGTTTCTCACGTACGTCTTTAAGTCCAATGTCGGGATAAATGCCAAGTGATAATGTTTTTTGCTTGCCATTGAATCGGTACGAATATCTCCACCATTTACCACCAGTGGGACTTACCAACAGGAATAAACCACCACCGTCTGATAACTTAAACGGCTTAGCTTGTGGCTTGGTTGAGCGTATTGTGGTATCTGATAGCGGCATGACATACCCCTCAATTTCATTTGTTGGTAACATGTTTTGAGGTGTCAGAACTTACCAACAAATCTACCAACTGTTACCAACGGATTTAGTTGTATTAGATTAAACGATATTTTATGAAAAGACAACAAAAAACCCGCAGTTACACGGGTTTGGTGGACTTCTTTGAATGGTGCTGAATTGATATTTGGCGGAGAACGAGGGATTCGAACCCTCGATACAGGGTTAAGCCCGTATGCTTCCTTAGCAGGGAAGTGCCTTCGACCACTCGGCCAGCTCTCCGTTTATTCCAATTTCGCTTACATAGGCTTTCGCTTATGAGGGCGCGATATTACTTGAATTACAGACAAAAATCAACGACATCCTCAATCAATATTGACTGAAAATGCTAGATTTTGGTTTATGCCGCTTCTAACTCAAATGCTTTGTGCAATACGCGCACAGCAAGCTCTAAGTATTTCTCATCAATGACCACGGCAATTTTGATTTCAGAGGTTGAAATCATTTGAATGTTGATGCCTTCTTCTGCCAATGTGCGGAACATTTGACTGGCAATGCCCACATGTGAACGCATGCCAACGCCTACGATAGAAACTTTAGCAATTTTATCGTCACCGCGAATTTCACGTGCGCCGATATGGCCCTGTACCTTGTCATTCAAGATAGCCAAAGCTTTGTTCAAGTCGTTTTTATGCACAGTGAACGTGAAATCCGTCGTGCCGTCCGCGCCTACATTTTGAATAATCATATCAACATCGATATTCGCATCAGCGACTGGACCTAAAATTTGATAAGCAATGCCTGGTTTGTCAGGGGCGCCTAATACAGTGATTTTCGCTTCATCGCGGTTAAAGGCTATGCCTGAGATAATTGGATCTTCCATATCGTTTTCCTTACCATCTTCTTCAAATGTAATCAGTGTGCCTTCGCCTTCTTCTTCAAAGCTTGAGAGCACGCGTAATTTAACTTTATATTTGCCGGCAAATTCAACCGAACGTATTTGCAATACTTTTGAACCTTGAGAGGCAAGCTCTAACATTTCTTCAAAAGTGATTGATTTCAAGCGGCGCGCTTCTGGCACCATGCGAGGGTCGGTGGTGTAAACGCCATCCACATCGGTGTAGATTTGGCATTCATCTGCCCCTAGTGCCGCGGCTAACGCTACCCCAGTGGTATCTGAGCCGCCACGACCTAGTGTCGTAATGTTGCCGTGCTCGTCCACCCCTTGAAAGCCTGCGACAACACATACATAACCTGCATCTAAATCTGCTTTTAGATTATGTTGATCAATATTCAAGATACGGGCTTTGGTGTGCGCGTCGTCAGTGAGAATTTTGACTTGCGTGCCAGTGTAACTTTTAGCTTTGATGCCAAGCTCAATTAAAGCCAGTGCAGTTAAACCGATGGTCACTTGCTCGCCAGTAGAAATAATGGTGTCAAGCTCACGTGGATCTGGTTCTGCCATCAACTCTTTAGCGAGCGTAATGAGTCGATTGGTTTCGCCTGACATTGCTGAAACGACCACCACAATTTGATGCCCCATTGCTTTGTAGCGAGCTACGCGACGTGCTAATTCACGAATGCGCTCTGGATTAGCGACTGAAGTGCCGCCATATTTTTGTACGATTAGTGCCATGGTTAACTCTTTTGATTGACCTTAATTAAATTTGATACGCTATGCAATTTTGCTAGCGACCCACTCTTTTACACTTGCTAATGCTTTTGGTAATTGGCTAGCGTCGGTGCCGCCCGCCATCGCCATATCTGGCTTGCCGCCACCTTTGCCACCCACTTGGCTAGCGACATGATTGACTAAATCACCTGCTTTGATTCGATTGATTAAATCTGCAGTGACGCCAGCGGCTAAGCTTACCTTGCCATCACTACTTGAGGCTAAGACAATGACGGCAGATTTAAGTTTGTCTTTCAGTTTATCCATGGTTTCGCGTAGCGTGTTCGCGTCAGCGCCATCCAAGTTTGCTGCCAGTAATTTGAAGCCGCCAATATCAATCGCCTGATCAGCTAAATCGTCACCTTGAGCTGAGGCTAGTTTTGATTTTAAGCGGGCTAGTTCTTTTTCTAAGGATTTCACATGATCTAGAATCTGCACAATTTTGCCTGGCAATTCATGGACGGGTGATTTTAATTCATCTGCGGCAAGGTTGAGGAGTGAGCGTTGTGTCTGCATTAATTTCAATGCGCCGTTGCCAGTAGTGGCTTCAATCCGGCGAACGCCAGAAGCTACCCCAGATTCGCCGATGATTTTAAATAGACCAATATCGCCGGTTCGGTTTACATGGGTACCGCCACATAGTTCGCGTGAGCTACCGATATCTAGCACGCGTACTTCGTCACCGTACTTCTCGCCAAATAGCATCATGGCACCTGTTTTCTGCGCAGACTCTATGTCCATCACACGCGCTTGGGTGGCTTGGTTGGCAATAATTTCTGCATTCACGATTTGCTCTACTTTAGCAATTTCTGCATCCGTGACTGGCACATTATGCACAAAGTCAAAACGAGTTTTCTCGGTATCTACCAGTGAGCCTTTTTGCTGTACATGCTCTCCCAAGACTTCGCGCAAAGCCTTATGCATGAGATGGGTGGCAGAGTGGTTACGTATGGTGTTGGCACGCGCTTGTGTATCCACTTTAGCTGCAATTTGATCGCCCACTTTTAAAGTGCCGGTACTTAGTACACCGTGATGCCCAAATACATGCGCTTGGATCTTTTGTGTGTCTTCCACTGCAAAAATGCCATCACTACTGCGTAAGACTCCACTGTCGCCAATTTGACCGCCAGATTCTGCATAGAATGCTGTGGTGTCTAGCACCACTACACCAAGATCACCTTCAGTTAACTGCGTGACAGCGATGCCGTCTTTATATAGCGCTAATACTTGTGCTGTGGTTTCTAAGGTTTCATAACCTTTAAAATCGGTTCCGGCGCCACTGTATTCTAAGTTGGTCGCCATTTTAAATTTGCCCGCTGAGCGTGCTTGATCTTTCTGCCGGCTCATTGCAGCATTAAAAGCGTCGCTATCGACAGTAACATTGCGCTCACGGCAGATGTCAGCAGTCAGATCTAGTGGAAAGCCATACGTGTCATGCAATTTAAATGCGGTTTCACCGTTGAAGATGTCTGTGGTATGACTGAGCTCAGCTTCTAATATGGCCATGCCATTATCAATGGTTTCAAAGAAGCGATCTTCTTCTAGCTTTAGCATCTCCATAATGCGCGTTTGATTCGCGACCAATTCAGGGTAAGCACTTCCCATGGAGGCGACTAAGTCGGGCACGATTTTGTAGAAGAATGCGGCGCGTGCATTAAGTTTATAACCATGACGGATAGCGCGGCGAATAATCCGGCGGAGCACATAACCGCGGCCTTCGCTACTAGGAATGACGCCGTCTGCGATTAAGAAGCTACAAGCACGGATATGGTCGGCCAACACTTTGAGTGATGGGCTATTTAAATCGCTGCTACGCGTTTCGCGTGCAGCGGCTTTAATGAGATCTTGAAATAGGTCAATTTCGTAGTTGGCGTGGACATGCTGCAATACTGCAGTAACACGTTCTAAGCCCATGCCCGTATCGACACTCGGTTTTGGGAGCTTGTGCATCACACCCGCTTCATCGCGGTTGAACTGCATAAATACATTATTCCAAATTTCAATAAAGCGATCACCATCTTCATCTGGGCTGCCTGGAGGGCCACCAAAGTGTTGTGGGCCATGATCGTAAAATATTTCGGTACAAGGTCCACAAGGCCCAGTGTCACCCATCATCCAGAAGTTATCTGAAGCGTAGCGTGCGCCTTTATTATCGCCGATGCGAATAACGCGCTCAGCAGGGACGCCCATGACTTTAGTCCAGATATCGTAGGCTTCGTCATCATCAGCATAGACGGTGACGGTCAATTTATCTTTAGGTAATTTAAATACTTCGGTCAGCAACTCCCAAGCGTAAGCAATTGCTTCTTCTTTGAAATAATCGCCAAAACTGAAGTTACCCAACATTTCAAAGAAAGTATGGTGGCGAGCGGTGTAGCCTACATTTTCTAAGTCATTATGTTTGCCACCTGCGCGTACACATTTTTGACTAGAGCTGGCGCGGGTATAAGGGCGTTTATCAAAACCTAGAAATACGTCTTTAAACTGGTTCATGCCAGCATTGGTAAATAACAGGGTAGGGTCACCTGCTGGGACTAGCGAGCTGGACGGCACAATTTGATGGCCTTTGGAGGCGAAAAAATCGAGAAATGCTTGGCGAATTTCGTTGGTGCTAGGGTTGCTACTCAGTTTAATCGTCATTTTTTATAGTTTTAGCGAATACAGCTTTAGCTTACTCGCCCTTAGTTTGGCTTAAAACCTGTTTAATAATATCAAAACCAAAACCGCGGCTTTGTAAAAATCTAGCGTGTTTGGCCCACTCTTCCCGAGTGGCCGGACTGTCTTTAAATTTCTTGCGCCACACCTCGCGCGCATTATCAAGTTCATTTACTTTAATTTGGCTTACCGCAGCTGCAATCAGATCATCGGCAATGCCTTTTTCACGG
>Ga0364859_10585_pt1 | contig 16476 bp, 10 predicted proteins | sample ExccelAu500001D3_FD_206911 | JGI IMG/M metagenome (GOLD analysis project Ga0364859, IMG submission 206911) | Enriched cells from Trout Bog Lake Hypolimnion, Wisconsin, USA - BchlTB.Aug20.5000.01 .D3 | ecosystem: Environmental > Aquatic > Freshwater > Lake > Hypolimnion/Profundal zone | place: USA...
CATCGTTTTATCCCCACCATCACCAATAATATCCAGATGAAATACTTTATTGTTTTCATGCAACAATGCACACACTTTTACAAGATCACTTACGCGTTTTTGGTACTCTGTTACTCTACCCACATACACAAGCTGTAATATATCACCGTTGGCCACAACCGGATTAGCGGCCGGCAGGTTTATACCGCATGGGATAGTGTATATTGTTTCTACATCAATATCCGGGATTTGTTCAATGGTCGTCTTTTTTACCCGTTCGGAAACGCAGGCCAAAACCGACACACTTTTGAAATATTGTTTTGCCAGTGAATAATAATAAGGTTCATCTGCATGAAGTACACCCACAACCGGATATGTATCATGCATGGCACATGCTGCTTCCCATACCGCCGGATCATCAGATAAGATAACAGGCGTCCCGGCGGGTAAATTCAGTAAAAGTTTTTTATACACAAACGCACGATAGGCTTGTGTGCCAAACTCAAACTCCCTGCCCACCCGCATGCTGATAGTTTTTACTGATGATTTCCCTTTTTGCAATAATTGCAGCAATGTTTCCCTCCCCTTACCAGAGAAAAAAACTACAGATGGCTCAACTGTAATGAAATACACTTCCCATCCCTCACCGGCAAATGCAATAGCGGCATCGGCCATCCACCTCGTCACACCGCCCCTGTGATAGGGATGACATAAAAATGCTATTTTTTTGTTTTCGGCCATTGTATTAAAGAGAGGTAGCAAATTAGTTTATTTTCAGTTTACAGTTGGCAATTGACAGTTGGCAGTTAGTCGACTTTGATAACTAACACAATTGCCATTATACATTTTCATTTTTCTTTATTTCAAATCTACAGTTGATCTATGTTGATTTTTTTTGCGTTTTTTGATAGTGGTGTAGGCTGGTAACGGGTTTCGGAGGATCTGTGAAATTTTATAGTTGATTTGAAATCAACTGAAAAAATGTTTTCAGTTGATTTTTTTCGTCTGAATCAGAATTTTCAGGGTTTTAGGGGGTACATGATTGCATATTTGTATGTATAACTTTCTTCCGTGTGAATTAAAAACCCTCTTGCAAAAAATAAACGCCGAGATAAAATATCACCCGTCTATGCAGTCAGGCAAGCCCGCCTGTCCAGTCGGGCAAGCCCACCTATGCAGTCGGGCAAGCACTCTCCGAGAAAAAATATCACACTCTTGTGAAAAAAATTTTAAACGATCTAATCAATTGTTTTTCAACGTTTTAATACTTTAGAATGTCTCAATAATGTCTCACTTTTATCACGCGCGTTTTTTATAATGTGTTTGTCTTGACCTACATTCACTTAGTAAAGGATTTTCATGATCCTCCTGTATTGTTCCCCATATTTTCAAAGATCTTCTCTGCCTGCTAAGAGCCAGTAGGCACACTTTTCTATTTCTAATTGTATAGCAAATTACTACAAGAATCCGGAAGCGTAAACGCATTATTTTTGAGGCTGGCATCACCCTCAACCCCTAATGGGGCTTTACTAAAGAACATCCTTTCGACTAATGGTCTAATTTACTCTTTTACAAATTTGTGGACTTCAGTGCTGTTTATTTTAATAAAATATACACCTGTCGGGAAGGCAGTACAATTTATAGATAGCAGTTTACAATTGGCAATTGGCTGCTGCGTGTATAGGGTTTGGCCGAGGAGGTTGGTGATGGCTATTTGGGTGATTGGTTCGTGAGATGATTGGATGGTGAGGGATGTGGTGGCTGGGTTGGGGAAGATGTCTATTTGATTGGTGTTGTTTATTTGTGCGACTGAGGTGTAGCATGGGCTGACGGTAAACAGGGTAGTGATGATGCAGCCCGTTGTGGTGTCGGTATAGATGATGGTGGAGGTGCCGGGAGAGATACCTGTGACGAGGCCGGAGGAGGAATCGATGGTGGCAACAAAGGGATCGTTACTGCTCCAAACGCCATTGAAATCGGTGAGGGTGGTGGTTAGGCCCGCGCATACGGAATCGGGGCCGAGAATGGTGTAAGGTAACGGATCGACCGTGACGTTGTTGGTGATTATACAACCGGTGGGTAGTGTGTATGTGATGGTAACAATGCCAAAACCGCTGCCACCGGTGACAATGCCGGTGGCTGAACCAATTGTAGCAATTGAAGTATTGCCACTGCTCCATGTACCGATGAAACTACTATCGATCAACTGTGCGGAGAGGCCAGCGCAAACACTTAAGGCACCAGTGATGGGTGCGGGTAATGAATCGACCGTGACAAAGGTGGTGGAGAGGCAACCGGGAGCGAGTGAATAGGTGAGTATGGATGCGCCTGCCGCTATGCCGGTGACAACACCTGTGGTATAATTAACAGGTGCAATAAATACATCGCTACTACTCCAGAGGCCACCTGCGGGTGTGGCATTGAGTGTAGTAGAGACATCTAAACAAACAGTGGTGGTGCCTGTGATGGCAGATGGCATGGGATTGACCGTGACATTGACAATGCTGAGTGTGGAATCCTGGCCATTTGATATCTGTATGGTAAATACATCTGCACCTGTAAAGCCTGGGCGGGTGTGTAACTTAAGCCTGTGGGCACCACGATGCCGCCTGTTGAAATGCCTGTTGTGCTGAACCCGCCCAAGGTGCCGTGCAACGGCGGGCTGCTCACCTTCCAATGCTCGGTGAAGCCAACACTTACATCTGTTATCTCCATGAGCGAATCGATAGAAGTAGCCGAAGCGCCTATGCATAAATTGAGGATTTGTATAGCGCCACCAACGAAGGTTGGTGTGATGAGGCCATAGCCTACTTTTCTTACTCTAAGGTTAGCATAATCACCGATATAAATATTCCCAGAATGATCTAAGCATAGACTAAATGGAGTATGTAAATACCCTGAATCTGCCGGTCCACCATCTCCTCCAAAGGTTCCGCACCATCCAACAGCAGGAGGTGGGCAATCAGGACCATTGCCAGCAACGGATGTAATAATATGAGTTATCGCGTCTATTCTTCTTATTCTATTATTATCATTATCGGCGAAAAACAAATTTCCACTGCTGTCGAAAACCATATCTGAAACTCTGCCAAACTCGGCACTATCTGCATTCCCCCCGTCACCACTCCATCCTTCCGCGCCATTACCCGCAAACGTTGTAATGATACCGCTGGCAGCATTAACTTCCCTTATCCGTCCATTAGTCCTGTCTCCAATATATAGATTACCCGAACGATCTAAGCAAATGCCATCTACTTGACTGAGTTTGGCGCTAGTAGCAGGCCCGCCATCACCAGAGTAACCAGAAACTCCAATACCAGCATATGTTGTGATAATACCCGTAGATAAATTGACTCTTCTCACTCTGTAATTCCATGTGTCGGATATATACAGATTACCGGAAGTGTCTAAACAAATATTGAATGCATCTGCAAATGAAGCGTTTGTTGCAGGTCCTCCATCACCACCATACGTGTACGCACCGTTACCTGCTATCGTAGTAATAATACCCGTTGTTCCATCTATTTTCCTTATCCGGTTATTTATACCGTCTGAAATATAGGTATTCCCACTGCCATCCATACGAGCAAAGATTGGACGCATGTAGGCATAAAGTGCTAATCCCCCATCCCCTAAAGTAGTGCCACCAGTGGAATCACCCGCAAATAAAGTAAGAATACCAGTTAAAGTATCTAATTTCCTAACACTGCCACCGCTACAGATCATTAAATTTCCATAGTTATCAAAAGCTACCCCATCTACAAGTAAAAAACCTGCATTAACAGCTAAGCCGCCGTCTCCCGTATTTGCATTTATTCCATTACCGGCGATAGTGGTAATGATCTGGGCATTTGCCAGTAATGGGAAGAATAGGAAAGCGAGTAGTAATTTTTTCATAAAGCGCATGTTGGGGTATATGTAAGACGTAGAAAATGGGGTGAACGTTAGGAAAATTATATAGTAAAGATAGCGAATTTGTCTGGACTAAGATTTTTAGGATTGGAAGATTTTAGGATTTTCCTGAATGAATGATAATTTGGAAAAGAACGTGTGATTTGCTTTTTGTGGATTGAAAGGGCAAAATATTTTTTGCCCCTACGAGATTGCGCGCTTCAGCTATGTAGTTTTGGATTTTGCGCAGCTGCATACAATGGCCCTATTACAAAATAGCCCGTAAACCGTACATTTGCATCCATATTATTTACAAATGAGCGAAGAAAAGTCACTGAATTTCCTGGAAGAAATCATAGAAGCAGATATTGCTGCCGGTAACAATAACGGAAGGGTGCATACCCGCTTCCCTCCGGAGCCTAATGGTTACCTGCATATAGGGCATGCTACATCTATCTGCCTGAATTTCGGGCTGGCTAAGAAATATAATGGTAAATGCAACCTCCGTTTTGACGATACTAACCCGGTAACTGAAGAAACTGAATATGTAGAAAGCATTAAAAATGATATTAGGTGGCTGGGGTTTGAGTGGGACAATGAACTGTATGCCTCTGATTATTTTGAACAACTATATGGATTTGCCGTAGACCTGATCAAGAAAGGGCTGGCTTATGTGGACGACAGCACCGCTGAGGAAATAGCCGCAACAAAAGGGTCGCTCACAACTCCGGGAAGTGATAGCCCGTATCGCAACCGTAGTATAGAAGAAAACCTCCGCCTGTTTGAGGAAATGCGTGGTGGTAAATATAAAGATGGCGAAAAAACATTGCGCGCTAAAATAGATATGGCGCACCCCAATCTGTTATTCCGCGACCCGCTCATGTACCGTATCAAGCATGAGCATCATCACCGCACCGGCGACAAATGGTGCATTTACCCCATGTACGATTTTGCCCATGGACAGAGTGATAGCATCGAAGAGATCACACACTCCATTTGCACACTGGAGTTTATTCATCACCGTCCATTATATAATTGGTTTATTGAGCAGCTGGGTATTTTCCCTTCGCACCAATATGAGTTTGCACGCCGCAACCTCACTTATACCGTGATGAGCAAGCGCAAGCTGTTGCAGCTCGTTAATGAAAAGCATGTATCGGGCTGGGACGATCCCCGCATGCCCACCATAAGCGGTATGCGCCGCCGTGGTTATACGCCTGAAGCGCTTCGCCAGTTTTGTGATACCATAGGCATAGCAAAACGTGAAAACATTGTAGATATCAGCCTGCTGGAGTTTTGTGTACGGGAACATCTTAACAAGATCACCAACAGGGTCATGGTTGTCCTTGACCCCGTAAAACTTGTTATTACTAATTATCCTGAAGGCCAGGAAGAAATATTTGATGTTGAAAATAACCCCGAAGATCCGAACGGAGGCACCCGTAAAGTTCCATTTAGCCGCGAATTATGGATAGAGCGCGAGGACTTTATGGAAGTAGCGCCAAAGAAATTTTTCAGATTGGCTCCGGGTAATATGGTTCGTCTCAAAAGTGCATTTATTGTAAAATGTGAAGGCTGTAAAAAAGACGATAACGGAAATATTACTGAAGTGCACTGCACATACTTACCCGAAAGCAAAAGCGGGCATGATACCAGTGGCCTTACTGTAAAGGGCACCATACATTGGGTGAGCATACCCCATGCCAAAACTGCCGAAGTGCGCATGTACGACCGCCTGTTCAGGGTAGAAGACCCGTCAAATGAAGATGGGAATTTTAAAGATTATATCAATCCTGATTCAATGAATGTTCTGCCATCGGTATACATTGAGCCGGAACTGGTTAATGCCAAACCGGGAGACCGTGTACAATTTATGAGAAAAGGATACTTCTGCGTAGACAGAGAAAGTACACCGGATAAAATTGTATTTAACCGCACCGTAACATTAAAAGATGCCTGGGTAAAAGAAGTGAAAAAGGGATAATATTTTGATTTGAAGATCTGCTCATAGTAATAACCTGCCATCAATTTTTTTAAAATGCAAGATTTGACAACTTGCTAAAAGTTGTCAAATCTAACTTATATAACAATACCCGGTTTTAGTTAGTGGGCGGCCTGGATTAGATTGATAAGATAAATGGGAGCCGTTTATTATTACGAGTTCCATCAAATCAAAATATTAAAACCAATTTCATGAATGTGGCTACGTATAGCAACTTCCATAGCCATGAAAAATTACTTCCCTGCTATCATGCTTATTTCCACACTCACTCCTTTTGGCAATCCGGATACCTGTACCGTTTCACGGGCCGGTGGCATATCTTTGAAATAGCTGCCATAAACTTCATTTACCTGGGCAAACTGCCCCATATCCATAAGGAAAATGGATGTTTTGATAATATTGGTAAAATCCATCCCCGCTTCTTTAAGGATAGCTTCAAGGTTTTTCATAACCTGGGTCGTTTCGGTTTTAATATCTCCCGCTACTACATTACCGGTTGCAGGATCTATTGGCACTTGCCCTGATATGAACAGCATATTGCCGAATTGCACCGCCTGGCTATATGGCCCTATTGGGGCAGGCGCGTTGTCTGTACGAATGATTTTCTTTTCCATGCTTGCAAAAGTAATACGCTGCTTACATTTGTGCACTATTTTATGAAATACTTATTACACATAGACACATCCTCCGATACGAGTATACTTGCCATAGGGGCTGATGGCAATCTCCTGGCACAAACTATAAATGAAGGATCAAGGAATCATGCGGCTACAATAAACAATATGATAACTGAGCTGCTTAGTGATGCAGGCATTTCATTCGCTGATCTAAGCGCTGTTGCTGTATGTGCAGGACCCGGCTCCTATACAGGGTTACGCATAGGGCTTGCTACAGCTAAAGGCCTGTGTTATGCGCTGGACAAGCCTTTGATACTGGACAACAAACTTACATTGCTTGCCAACAACGCTAGCATCCTGCACCCAGGCTATGCACAATATGTTTCATTACTTATTGCCCGGGAAAAAGAATATTTTATCAGCATTAATAACAATGATCAAATTTGCATTTTGAATCCTCAGCATATTCTCGAAGATCAACTGGATTCCCTGATAGAAAAAAAAGACCGCACTTATTTTATCAGTAACGTTGAAAAAAAAATTATTGATAACTTAATAATAGCCGGTTTACAAATTGAAACAGACACAAAAACACCTATGAATTCATGGATATCTTCAGCTTATGAGAAATACAGATGTCATCACTTTGTAAATTTAATGGAGGCTGAGCCATTTTATCTTAAGCAAGTTTACACGCATAAGTAATTGAAAATGAATATTTTAAGTCAATATCATCTTAATAATTTTTATACTTTAACATTGCATTAACGTTTTTTATAACCAATATACGTTTCATATCCTCTTAAAAGCGTATGTTTGCAAAATATTCATATGGTTTAATAATTATAGGAATACAAACATTTTTTTTAATCAATTAACATTATAAAATTTAATTAATGGAAACGACAGTATCAGCAAACACTCTGGTAATTCGGAAAAGCGAAGGATCTAACGAACAGATCAAATTGGATTATGTGGCAGTGAAAAATGCTGCAATGACATTGAGGGCTATCAACCACAAACTTCGCCAGCAGATCATCAAGTTGCTCGAAGAAAACAAACGCATGAATGTTACAGACATTTATGTAAAATTGCGTTTAGAGCAGTCAGTTGCTTCTCAGCATCTTGCTATCCTGCGCCGTGCTAACATCGTTATCACTGAGCGTGATGGTAAATTCATCCATTATGCACTGAACCATGCTCGTATCGCAGCAGTTGCTAAGTTCGTTAACGAACTGGTTCACTCTGAAGAAACCAATAATTAATCAACAGTTAATAAAAGGCTTCTAACAAAACCGTCCCGATAATAATTATCGGGACGGTTTTTTTATATGGTTACTCCTTAATTACCGGAACAATACTTTGATATCTGGCTAAATCCTCAGAAAGCTAATCTTTCTTACTCTTTAAGCTTTCCCAGGTACTATAAAGACTCTCCTGCTCAGGCCGGTTAGCTGGTAATTCAGGCAATGGGTCGCAATCCCTGAGGCTCTCATAACACTCCCCTGGCAACATTTGATAAAGTTGTGTTCCTTTGGTTTTCCAGGCTATCATTTCATCACTTACCTGCTTTATTATCTTTCCGGGATTACCCACCACCAGGCTCCTTGCCGGAATAATAGTTTTGGCAGCTACAAATGTCATAGCACCTATTATACATTCATCCCCTATCTCTACTTCATCCATCAATACAGAGTTCATCCCTACCAATACATTGCGCCCTATATTGGCGCCATGCACTATAGCGCCATGCCCTATATGGGCTCCCGTCTTTAAGGTTACAGTAACCCCGGGAAACATATGTATCGTGCAGTTTTCCTGCACATTACAGCCATCTTCTATCACTATGCCACCCCAGTCTCCTCTTATTGCTGCACCGGGCCCTACATACACATCCTTACCAATAATTACATTACCTGTCACAGCAGCCTGCGGATGCACAAATGCAGACGGGTGCACAACCGGAATAAACCCTTTGAACGAATAGAACATATAAAATTAAACCCTCCCGGGTATTTAGAAAATAAGTGATTTTTAATGCGTTAACGTATACAACTCATGAGGTGTTACATGCCCTTCAAAAAACTTCACAAGTTTTTTATGCCCATCATACAATACCATATCAGGCACAAACTTTACCCCATAATAAGTAATGAAAAAATATTCATAATCCCTGCCCACAACTTCTATATTCTTATAATCGCCTAAATGATATTCATTATAGAAGTTACGTATCTTACTGAAGTCATGCACAGAAGTTATCATGTAAAACCTGATGTCCTTTAGTGAGTCCATATTATTGAGCAGCATTTTAGTTTCTGCCTGGCAATGTTTGCATTCCGGGTCAAAAAACATGATCAGCGTAGGCTTCCCTTCCGGTATGTTATAAGTATTTACAATGGTGCTGCTGTCAGGTAGCATTATATTAAATGCCGGCACTGTGGGGTATTTCTGATAAGGCAAGCTATCAACTGTTGGTTTGGCCGGGGTTTTCGGTATGTCCTTATCCTGTGCATAAGAACTTGAAATAAAACAAACAGTCAGTATTAATAGAAAAATATGCTTCATTATAATTATGTTGAACAAGAACAGCGCGATCAATAATTTTCTCCAGGGCGGTTAATCACTCTGGTTCATTATTGTTTAATTACTTTGTCCTGGTATATAACTGTTCCCTCATCGTTAGTTAACCGCACAAAGTATACACCACTAGGCAGTTCAGCTATAGAAGTATTATCAGTATTATCGGCTTCTTTCATTAATTGCCCCAGCACGTTGTATATACTTATATTTACAAGGCCTGCGCCTTTAATATTAATTGCACCTGTAGTCGGGTTTGGCATGAGTGTTATTACACTATTCCTGGATATTGTTTTTACACCAAGGTTAAACGCGTTACTGGGTATTGATATACCCTTGCAGCCATTGGAATCCGTTACATACACCGCATATGCCCCGCCTGTCACAACATCATAAGTTGAACTCGTAGCGCCCGTTATTGCAGTTCCGTTATAATACCATTGATAAGTATTGTATCCCAGGGTAGTACTCAAAGTATCATTGTTATTAATTATTACCGGGCTGTCAACAAATGCTGATAATTTCACTACCCAATAATCTGCGCCACCATGATTACCGGTAACATTTCCATCTATGGAGTTACTTACACCTGCGGTTATATATCCTGAATCCGCAGTTTGCTGTATAGAATATGAAACATCATTCAGGCTCCCGCCAAAAGACTTTTGCCAGATCAGAGTGCCATATTTGTTCAATTTTACCACCCAAAAATCCCCCTCGCCATAGTTGAAAGTAACATCGCCATCACTTGATGCGCTGCTCCCGCTGATAATATATCCGCTATCCAGCGTTTGCTGCACAGAATATGCGTTATCATCTCCACTGCCACCTAACGACTTTTCCCATTGTATACCTCCGGTATCATCCAGTTTCACCACCCAATAATCAGTGGTTGTAGTATCTCCATGGTGCCCAGTCACCTGCCCGTCATCTGAATTACTGTATCCGGCCACAATGTATCCGCCATCATAGGTTTGTTGCACAGCCTGACCTTCATCCTGGGAAGTACCTCCTAAAGATTTTTCCCATTGTATGCCACCCGTATCATCTGTTTTTACTACCCAATAATCTGTAGCGCCATGATTCCCGGTAACCTGCCCATTTGTTGATGCACTCGAGCCAATAATAATATATCCCCCGTCAGCAGTTGGTTTTGCCATTTTTCCCAGGTCCTGGGCGCTTCCGCCATAGCACTTTTCCCATAAAAGGCTACCGGTCGATGAAAGTAGTATTACCCAATAATCCGTACCTCCATGATTGCCGGTTACCTCACCGTCAGTAGCTGCGCTTTCTCCACAAACAATATAATTAGAATCCGGTGCCAATGCCACAGACCAGGCTTCACTGAAGTCAAGAGAGTCACCACCACCATAACAACCATCCCATACAATGCTGCCGGATGAATTGAGCTTTACGATCCAGTAAGAATGGTCTGTAGCTATGCCGCAAGTCACATCCCCGTCATTTGATTCAGCACCACCGGCTACAATGTATCCGCTATCTGGTGTCTGTATTATATAATTACCCTGCTCATCCTGGCTTCCGCCAAAGCTTTGCTCCCACTGTATCCCTCCCGTATCATTTAATTTCACCACCCAGTAATCATATCCGCCGTGATTGCCTGTTACCTGCCCATCTGTTGAATTACTGCTGCCGTTAACGATATATCCGCCATCCATTGTTTGCATGATCGACTGTGCTTGTTCAGCACCACTGCCGCCAAGGCATTTTGCCCATTGTATGTTCGTAGTTTGGGAATAACCACTGGTATAAATTATTACTACTATAAAAAAAGTCAGAAGTCGTTTCATTGTTTTTGAATTTACATTGTTGATAATGCCGGGATTTATGAAAATACGCAGACCCGGAATACATCATGTTGCCTATACCAAATTTAAATTAAAGTTTTCAGTTTTCAATCTATATGAACGTTTTCACAAACAAATATCTGATAACCTTTGTGCAGAAATAAAACAGCATTAAACCCGCATTAAAATTGTCTCATAAAACTGCCTGATAAAAAAAAGTGCCCTTAGCGGGCACCTTTTTGTAATAATTATTTTGTGACAAATTATCTTATCAGTGTAACATCACCCTTTGTTTCTATAGTATTACCACCACAGTCATACTGGATAAAGTAATAGTAAGTACCTATATCCTGCGGCACTCCGTTAAAGGTACCGTCCCATGCAGGAAGCGAGTTTGAGCTTTCAAATATAGTCTCACCCCAGCGGTTCACGATACGGAAACTATGGAAATTATGGTATCCGTTGAATATCGGGCGGAACACATCATTTTTACCATCCCCGTTAGGTGTAAATGCATTAGGGAACATTACAGCGCAGCATACACTCGGGTCAAGCTCCTGGCTTGATTTTCCTACGCAACCAAAGGGATCAGTAACGGTCAGCGTGATATCAGTTTGTGCTTCTTCCACTTTACCCCAGATCACTGGCTTGTTATCATTGTTAAAACTGTGTGCTGGTTGCCACAAATAAGAATCATTATAGTCTGTATTGTTTGCTATGAATTCTACACTATCTTCAAGACAAAGGGTATTATTCGATTTCGCTTTAAAAGTAAATGTCGCATTAGGCAAAGCATGTACATCTACAGAATCAAAAGTCGGTATCGATTTACAACCTTGCCCGGTGGTTGTGGTAACCGTAATGATATGCAACCCGGTATCATTCCAGCTAAGAATGAATGGGCCACCGCTGTTCGAATTGGAATCAATTATGTTTACAACATTCGAATTTTTCAATAATGTACCATCAATATACCATGCAAAAATTGATGCACTTGGAGATTCATACGAAAGGGCCAGGCTGGTAGTATCACCCACACAAATGTTCGGGCTCATATATGCAGTCGCTGTCGGAAGTTCTTCCACTGTTACTTGCACAGTTTCTGTAGTGGTACACATATTATTCAGCTCCCCAACAGTAAGAATAATAAAGTGTTGGCCATTTACACTGTCAAATTTAACTGCTATTGAAGGACTGGTATTAGTCCCCTCAACTAACGATGCACCTACCGGTAATTCCCATGCATAAGAACCTTCAAGAAGAGGCGCAGTGCTGCTGTAAGCAAACGTCAGCGTATCATGGTCACAAACCCAAAGCCTGTTGGCAGCTATGGAAAATGCAGGCTTATATACTGTTACAACATTCACACTTGCGAGAATACTGGTGCATAGATCCACCGTTTGTTCTACATAAAAAGTTTGTCCTAATGGATAATTAGCAGCAGTATCATAAAGAGGTGGTGTTCCGGCAAATGCAGTGCCTCCTGGCGCATTAAACCATGTAAGATAAGACCCTGCAGAGCTGTCCACCTGGGAATTCAAAGGTGCCACAGGTGAGTATTGGCAATATTCGCTGGGGTGTGTTACCGGTGGTGCCGGTTGAGCTGTTATATGTACCACATCAGTAGCACTGTCGCTCACACAACCAAATGAAGATGTCTCAGTAACATAATAAGTTATAGTGCCGGCCACAAGTGGTGTCGCTGGCGTTGGGTTAACGGTTGTGCCCGGTGTTAAACCCGGTCCGTACCAGGTGAGCCCTGTAGTCGGTGTAGCCGCAACTGCGGTTGGGGTAGAATTGATTCCGCCAGAACAATATGTTTGGGGTGTCGGAACCGGCGGTGCAGGTTTCGGATGCACTGTTACTACAGTCGTCATTAAACAAGTGGCCGGTGAAGTATAACTGATTGTTGCAGTGCCTGCGGTGGCACCGTAAACTGCCCCCGTGGCTGCGTTTACGCTGGCTACACCTGCATTGCTGCTGGTCCATACACCACCTGGTATTGCGTCTGCAAGCGTTGTTCCGTAATATTGGCACATTGTCAATACGCCGGTTATTGGCGATAACGGGTTAACAGTCACAACTGCGGTTACATAGCATCCCCCGCCCGTTGAGTAAGTAATGTTGGTTGTACCGCCGGTCACGCCGGTCACTACACCTGTTCCAGACCCTATTGTGGCTACCCCGGGAGTGGCGCTGCTCCATGTTCCACCTGGACTGGCATCAGATAAGGTAGTAGTGCTGCCCTGGCATACTGTTTTGGTCCCGTTAATACTGTTGAGCACAAAAATATTTACAGTCGTTGTTGTTACACATCCTGCAGGTGTTACATAAGTTATGATTGTAGATCCCGGCGCTACACCTGTCACAAGCCCGCTTGTCGACCCTATTGTAGCCACGCCTGGGCTACTGCTCGTCCACGTGCCACCTGTCACTGCATCAGCCAAGGTAGATGTGCCGCCCTCACATATGTTGGTAATACCCGTTATTGCCGGCGCTGTATTTACTGTAACTATATCAGTTGAGCTGCATGCTCCGAAAGTATAAGATATTATAGTTGTACCACCACTCACACTCGTTACTAATCCCGAACTATTCACTGTCGCCACACCTGGATTGGTGCTGCTCCATACTCCACCAACGGTAGCATCGCTCAATGATGTTGTGCTGCCAAGGCATATACCTGAAATACCGGTAATTGCACTTGTCGCGCCACCGCTTACTGGGGCAAGCGTAATATATGTTTTTGAAGTGTCTTTACAGCCAAGTACTGCCGCCTCATAGGTAGTGGTTACTGTTGGGCTCACTACAATGTTGGTGCCTGAGCCAATGTAAGCATGGGTAGCGCTGTCATACCAATAAATTGTACCGGTAGAGTAAGGAATAGGTGCATATGGTATAGAAGATACCGTAAATGAAGTAGTACCAACCGGAGTAAAACGCCATGCAATATTGGTTGCAGTCCAGTTATTCGGATAATCTTCCACCGGAGGCCCGGGAGCAACTGTAGCCGATGATCCTGTGGCATTTACAACGCCTGTTTCAGCATAACCTCCGTTCCAACTGGTACAAAATGTATGATGCCCAATGTGTACTTCTGCCACTCCTGTTGTTTCATAAATGATGGTTTGTGTTGTGATCCACTGTGTTGTGCACGAAAACATCGCAACACCACAATAAGTTACCTCAAATTTCCTGTTCGGTGCTGTACCAACCGTGGAATACATAATCGTTCCCCCGGCAGGTATATATATATCGCACCATGGCCCGGCTATCATATTGTAAATGTCACCGCCTGATCCTCCTCCTCCCGCAGCTGTGCCTGCGAGTGTGGCACTTATCGGCCATGTATTATACGCCGTTGCATTCGACAATGTGAAGCCAAGGCAACCATTCGACCCTATTATACACTCTGTATTTGCAACCCCATAAAAATTGTATGTAAATCCTATCGGAATTACATTCGACCATACATCATCTTCGGTGATCCCGGATGATGTAGGGGGAAGGCCTGTAAGCGTACCGGTAAGTGTATAGGAAGAACAACTCGATACACTGGTTATAACCGCTTGTCCTGATACATTAGTGGATAATAATAAGCCAAGGCCTAAAAAAAGTAAAATGTGTTTCATAAAAAATCAAATAGTAATTGTCAAATAAGGGTAAAATTTCGCGTCAGGTAAAATTTAACTTTAAATTTACCGCTTTTTTTTATCTTCTAACATATAATTATATTAATATGCATTCACTTTAACTCAATATTAATAGCACAACACATTATAAAGACAGCTAAAAATCAAATTTGGATGGGTATAAGGATAAAATTATTGTATTTAATGATTTTTATTTCAATTTAAACATAATATGTTTCTTATTAAGCATGAAGAATATCTTCACATATTATCAACTATCATATACCGCAAACTAAAATGCCCTGCATCGCAGGGCATTTTCAAATTTCCATATTTTCAAATTATTATGCTTCCGCTTTCATCATCTTCTGGAATTTCTTCCTGTCTTCTTCATTAAGCATTATTTTACGAAGGCGTATGTTCTGTGGGGTTACTTCTATACACTCATCCTGCTGTATATATTCCATACATTCCTCAAGTGTCATTAATATCTTAGGCGTTATCCTAACCGAATCATCTGTTCCGCTGGAACGCATGTTGGTCAGTTTTTTGGTTTCTGCCACATTTACTACCAGGTCTCCAGGTTTTATATGCTCGCCTATTATCTGCCCTTCATAAAGCTCCTGTCCCGGATCTATAAAGAATGCCCCCCTGTCCTGAAGTTTATCTATTGAGTAACCGGTTGCTTTACCTGCTGTTTTAGCAAGTAATACACCATTGTTGCGCCCCGGTATAAAACCCTTCCATGGTTTGTATTCCGCAAACCGGTGTGCCATAACTGCTTCACCTTGTGTGCCGGTCAGCATCTGTGAGCGCAACCCTATCAGCCCCCGCGATGGTATATCAAATTCAAGATGTTGCATCTCTCCTTTGGTTTCCATTACATGCATTTCGCCTTTACGCTGTGTCACCAGGTCTATCACTTTCCCGCTGAACTCAGCCGGTACATCCACTACAAGCATTTCATAAGGCTCACATTTCTTTCCGTTTATTTCTTTGGTTATTACCTGTGGTTGTCCCACAGTCAGCTCATAACCCTCACGGCGCATAGTTTCTACCAGTACACTCAGGTGAAGGATACCACGGCCATAAACCAGGAATTTATCGGCATCGTCAGTTTCAGTAACACGCAACGCCAGGTTTTTTTCCAGCTCCTTCATCAGGCGGTCACGTATGTGGCGGCTCGTTACAAACTTACCTTCTTTACCAAAGAAAGGTGAGTTGTTGATGCTGAACTGCATATTCATTGTCGGCTCGTCAATAGGTATGATCGTCACAGCCTCAGGATTGTCAAAGTCTGCGATCGTTTCACCTATCTGGAAACCTTCAATACCCACCACAGCGCATATATCGCCACATTGCACTTCGGTCACTTTCTTCTTGCCCATATCCACAAACACATATAGCTCCTTCACTTTGCTGCGTTGCATGGTCCCGTCTGTTTTACACAACATCACGGTCTGTCCTTCTTTCAGTACGCCACGGGTAATTTTACCTATTGCGATACGTCCCAGAAATGAAGAATAATCCAGTGATGTGATCTGCAACTGCACCGGCCCTTCCACTACGGTAGGAGCTGGCACTTTTTCAAGTATGGTATCCAGTAATACTGTTATATCCTCTGTTGGTGTCAGTGATGTGTTGAACCAGCCTTGTTTTGAAGATCCGTATATTGTAGGGAAGTTCAATTGCTCTTCAGTAGCATCCAGCTGGAAGAATAATTCAAAAACCGCATCATGCACTTCATCAGGGCGGCAGTTTGGCTTATCTACTTTGTTGATCACAACTATCGGGTGCAGGTTCAGGTTAAGTGCCTTCTGCAACACAAAACGTGTTTGCGGCATTGGTCCTTCAAATGCATCCACCAGCAGCAATACACCATCTGCCATTTTAAGCACGCGCTCCACTTCACCGCCAAAATCGGCGTGGCCCGGTGTGTCAATTACATTTATTTTTACGCCCTTATA
>Ga0364859_10590_pt1 | contig 16320 bp, 23 predicted proteins | sample ExccelAu500001D3_FD_206911 | JGI IMG/M metagenome (GOLD analysis project Ga0364859, IMG submission 206911) | Enriched cells from Trout Bog Lake Hypolimnion, Wisconsin, USA - BchlTB.Aug20.5000.01 .D3 | ecosystem: Environmental > Aquatic > Freshwater > Lake > Hypolimnion/Profundal zone | place: USA...
CACCACCGCCCGTGGGAGCCGCCACCCAGATTCCATTAATCGCTGCGTTGACGGTTTCGTTCGTCTTGCCATTCTTGCCAATCTTCTCAATGTCCAAACCGCTAATGATGAACAAAGCGTTACTGGAGGCGTTGGCAGACACGCCAACATGCCCATTGCCAATGAAGCCCAAGGCAAACTTATACGTCATATTCGTCGAGGCAGTGTAATCAATATGCCCATGCTGATGGAACAGTAAGTTCGTTGTCGTGCCATTAATTTGCCCAATCCAGCGGTCGATATTGGTTGTGGTTCCATTGATAATCTCGGCATGGAGGAACGATAAGACATTGGTGTTGCCGGTCAAATCGGCCCCGGTCACCGTCGCCCCGCTGGGACTAAGTTTGCCTTGCATAACAAGATTAATTCCCTTGGTAACATTGGTGGTTTGTGCCCAACTGCTATAGGCACAGAGCACGATTCCTGCGAACATTGCGATTCCTAACTTTTTCATTCGATTTCTCCTTTGTTGGGTTGGTGGTTTTTAATCGTTAGAAGATTAAAGTCGGTTATTTAGAATTTGTTTCGATGAAATTTTCCGATCCTCACTGCAATATTTGACCGCAAAATAACACAAATCGTTTTGTTCGCAAGTTGCCCATCGCCCAGACCTCGTCCAGATGTGCCACCATTAGCCTGAAATATTTCCATCGGTCTTAAATCGATAATTGGCAAACTCTGCGAGGTCAGGCCCCAAAAGTAATTGTTGGCACTGCGGGCAGAACAAGGATTCTCCCATTTTGATCATCGGAGCTTGAATTCGCTTCTCACAATGATGACAGAGCATAAACATCACTTGCTTCTGCTGCATGAGCAGTGGTGGAATAATTGACTTGTTGCAATGCGGACAACGCAACCGTGTGCCTCTGAGAGCAGGATCAACGGGCACTGTTTTCAGGCAACTGGGACAGGTATGCGGGACGTATTGAGTGGGAATTGTCAGAACAGAATTACATTGCGGACAGGCAATCGCTTGTCCTGCTCCCGCAGAATCCACCACGAGTTGCTTTTGGCAGCCGTGGCATTTGAAATAAATATCGGACATTGGCTGACGTTCTGGACCCATTTCCCCGCAGGTTATGGTTTGGGGTCAGTAGAATCTTTTGTTGCAGTCATCGCAAGGTAACGTTGTTTGATTTTCTCTATGACTTGTTGTACCGCTAGCCCATCGTCTGGTTTGCCATCTTTAATGAATTGTTGCTGAATATCGGTCAAGGTAGCGATTTGTTCTTGAGCAACGGTTGGAGGGACTTGTGCAAACAGACTGATGAATTGCTTTTGGAGTTGTCGCAATTCTTCAGGTTGCTCGACAATATCTTCCGCACTCAGAGTCTTCTCGTGCAGAAATCGACTCCATTCTTTGAAAGTTGCGACCCCCTTTTCCTCGTCGCCCGCTTCCTGAAACTGAGATTTTAGCTTTGTCAGCTTCGCCAAATAGGTATCGCCGACTTGCTTAATACGCTCGGCAATGGCAGTTTCGCATTGTGCCACGGCATTTTGCGGGGTGGGGACTTGAGCATTGGCAATGAAGACGCCAATCATTAAGCCCAAAATTATACTGGTGATGTAACGCATATTTAATTTTCGATAGGTATTTTCGCTTTTGCAACATTCTCGTAACCCATAATGATCCCACTTCAATACGGCAAAACAATGACACAATTGTTAAGCTGATGTGACGATTGCACTTTGCTGTTCAACTGAGCGAGTTGCATCCGCTAATGATCTTCATCTCTCGGTGACTGGTAATTGTTTCTGGTAAGCCACCGCCGAGGATGCCCGTTGCCATCAAAGCAAATCGCTACAATGAGGATGCCCAGCAGGATGATGCCCAGAATCAGCCAGAACCAGAAACTAGAAGCGTCGGTCTCTGCATCGGTGCGATTCGCCAAATACAAGTGATCATCCCCTTGCAAGAAGGATCCAAGCAATAACGCATATGCTAAAATCATCGGCTCCTCACTTTCTGTTATTCGGTTCCGCAGCAAGATTCTGGTGCGTTGGCACAACAGGTTGCTGGTGAACGGTTCCAATCTGAACAACACAGGATCAACGGGAATCAGATGCTCGACAGGGAGAAAATAATCAAACATGAATCACGGTGGCATCGTCAAGAATGACATCGCCGACTGGTAAAAATTATATTCCTAACCCAAATTCTTGTCAATCACTCTTCTCGCAATTCCACTGCACAGTCACGACAAACATCGTCGCCACTGAGATTGACTATATTGCTCAACTGCCACAACCCCAGCCGCAAACTCCCCAGTCCCAGAAAAAAAGAAAAACAATAGCTGGTAGGACGTCCTAGCAACTCAAGTTTAGAACAGTTCGCTATCCCGGTGTGAGCAGTGGGGAAAAGATTTTCGAGGTTTTAATAAATCGCTCTTCTCGGTCTTTTTTCAATGCCGCAAGCCGTGCTTGGTAGGGAATCTCAATGGGTGCAGTGCAATTACTCTGCGTGCCGGGCCATGATATCATTGGGCTTGTCACCATGGAGGAACTTGAATTTGTTGGCTTGAGTAAAACCCTCATCCGCCCCACCTGATCGCTATCATTTCGTTTGCCACCGATCGTTCTCTTCCAGAACAGACCGTGGACCAGTACCATCCAGCCAGATTTTTGCAGCAACATCGTTACGGAGCCAAGCATCCCAAAATGCTGTACTGAGACCAAGAATAACCCGATGGTGATTGGGATTCCGCGGCTCAGTGTCTCCCGGTAAAGCGCGGTCGGTGAAAGCTGAGTGCTCAGCTCCATATAGAACCAATTCGTATTTTCCACCAGACGGTAATGCAGGAAACACCGCAAGGCGAGATTTCAAGTCAGCATCACCGATGGGCGCAATATCTTTCGTTCCTGTCATTAACATCCAGGGAATCTTCACATGGCCAAAGGCCCGTTTTGGATCTCCACCTTGACGCGGGCTACTCGGACTAAAGGTAATGGCCGCTCTAATTCGTGGATCAGTAAAAGCCATATTACCGAATTGATCGCACTGTCCGCTCACTGCCTGCGTTGTCACCGCACCAAATGAATGGCCTGACATCCCAACTCGCGTGAGATCCAGACGTCCTAATAAAACATGCCCAGCAGTCTTGTTCCAACGGTCCAACTGGTCGAGCACAACCGCGACATCTTTCACACGTAATAGAAAATTAGTCAGGTTCGCGGCTTGCCGCATCGCAATTAGCCGTTGCCGCTGAGGCTGATCCTGCCAGACAGAGGTATCACTTCCTAAGTGTTGGAGAAATACTGCAACATACCCGCGAGCAGCCCAATGATTGCCAAGATAGGCACTTCCTTCCCGTGAACCACCTAATCCGTGACTGAAAAGGACAACAGCACTTGGGGATTCCGTTGCAGGAAGGTAAATACGAAGAGGAATCTCCCTTTCTCTTGTTCCGTCATGGACCGTAAGATCCACTTTCTCCGGTGTGAATTTTGCAGGTACCGCCAGTGGATCATACGATGCATCGGCTGCTGTCGCACGTCCTCCCCAAATTAACCACGCGATAGATAGAATGCCCACACAATACAGTTTCATTGTTGTTGCAGCTGTTGCCATGGTGCCGAACCGCTACACGATTTTACAGGGAATGACTGCATCTTCATCACAGGTATAAACCGCGCATAAGCGATGATATCCATCCGCAATGATCACCCTCCCATTGGCAGGGGCACGAACTAGCAGGAGCGGTGACAATTTAATACCGGATTTAATCTTTCGTCGGTCTTTCTCAACATGCGAATTACTGATTCCCAACAGAGACAATCCTGACGCCCGAAAGATGTCCTTCGCTTTGAATGCCGAAATTGGAGCACGTTTCAGCTGCTTCACATAACGAGAGGCAGTCGGGCTATCAAAAAACAAGGACAGGTACGAAAGCGCCGCAGGATAGTCGTGCTCTTCCGCCGTCTCCAACCACTGAATTGAGGTTCTCTTCGACATCTGTCGCTACGCAAATTGTGTGGGCCTGCCCAACGATGAACCCAACATAAATGATGTGGTTACATTTGCAACTTCCAAGCCGGTTCGGTGTTATGATGGGAAACTATGAAATCATATTGCAAACTACATTTAGCTGGTATTGCGATGAGCATCTGGCTAGGGACTGGAATGCTGAGGGTCCAGGCGCAAAATAGCGTTCCGTTGCCGATTACCGTGACGGTAACTTCTGAAAAGCGCACCACCTATGGTGCCATGATTCCCAAAACCAACATCCAGCCTGAAACCCGGACTGAGAAATTAAAAATTACACTCCAAAATCTGACGCACGAAAACTACTCCGATTTGATCGTGCGGTGCTGTCTCTTTGCGAAGGATGTCCGGACTGAAGCGATTAGTGTTGTCGCACAACAGGAAACGCCAATTTCTCTTCCTGCAGCAACGACGTTGGTCATCACCTCCAATTTCGCGAGCATCACCTATACACCTCAGCATGACATCGGCCACAAGCAGCGACCAGTCAAGAAAGGGGAACCCGAGGAGAGTTTTGACAAGGTTGTTAAAGCTGTAGGGCAAGAATTTGTTGGGCATGGAATTGAAGTCCGGCAAACGAATTTGGCCGGCGGTCAGTTCTTTGGTCCCCTGCATTCGAAAAACATCGTCATCGGACAATTGTTTAGCTCGCTGAATCTCACGAGCCAGTTTCAAGCAGCATTTACCGGTGCGAAGAAGAGTTAATCGGATGGTCAGGTGACAGGGGTGTGTGATCGGATGTCAGCGATCAATACCTTGGAGTGCGCGGGTATCACTCGGCGTTATCAGATCATGCGAGAGAAAGACATGAATACCGCCGTGAAGTTGCTGGCCAGGATGGGGCGGCCAAGAAGTTAGATTGTAAAACAAAAAGGGATTCGCGTCCCTTTTTGTTTAGGTATTGTACCAGGCGTTGAGAAAACCTGAGTGCAACTCCGACGCGCATCATGCTGACCGCGTGGCTGTCGAGATTTAACCAGATTGGCGAGTCCAATCCTGCCTCACCAATGACCTGAGTACCACCAATACCTGCATTATCGCCAATGTTCGCAAGGATTTGCAGCCCCTGCGTTCGGAATCCACCCACCAGTTGGCACAAGGATTGCGCTCCATTGATTCTATGAAAGGAATTCGATTAACGAGTGCCAGGCGGAGGATATAGATATGAATACATCCATGAGAGTACTTGGTTTGTTTGCCGTCAGTTTAAGCCTATTACTTGCAACGTCCACTTCAACCCTAGCAATTGGAACCGTCCCACACGCTTCCACCTCAGCATTAGCCCCATCGTCTGAGGAGAAGACATCTATGACTGTTTCAGACGTCAAGGCGCTAGTGAAAGGTGGAGTCGGTGATGATGTTATTGTAAGTCAGATTCGCTGTAGTCATGCAGTGTTTCATCTGACTACGGACGAAATTCTCGATCTAAAGAAAAGTGAGGTGCGCGAAAAAATCATCGATTTCATGATTAACACTGCAAATTTGCATTGAGTTGATTGTTGAACATGTTTGGCTTCCTGAGCCGAAAGCGGAGCCTGTTTATGAAGAAGAATGGACGCCGCTCGATTCCAAGGAAAACGATCAACCGTTGGAGCTGCCACGGAACTGGGGTCGGTCGACTACTCGTGATCAGAAGTTGAGTTAATTATATGCGAGTTTGCGAGCGAGGGAGTTGACGGCAGTTTAGGATGTAAAAAACAAGAAGAGCAGGTGCTCTTTTTGTTTAGATATGCTACTCGCTCTGACTACTCAGTGGGATCGTGTTTGACTTCAACCAATCGAATACCAGCTTGCAGTTGCTGAATAATCAGTGGCAGCAGCGGCTCCAGCCACCGAAAGAGAATGCGATTGGTACAATTGCCGATGCGTAACCAAACGATTTGTGGTCCTGTTTTTGTGTGGAATGTGCGCTCGATGAAGTCTTCGTCTTTGGTCACGACTACATCACCGTTAGCGACTGCATACTTCCAGATGGAAGAGTCATCGGCATTGCGCAAGTTAACATCGCGCACAGGTTTGGCCTCGTGGCCGTGCTGCTGAAACCACTCGGCAAGCGCTGGCGGTAATTGGGCATCAACTAGAAAACGCATGTCAAGCGTTCACCAACACGGGATGATCAAAATACCTAGCAGCGTAGGCCAGGCAAGCACGGATGTCCGCCGCTTCCAAATCGGGAAAGTCACGGAGGATTTCGATCTCTGTTGCCCCGCCAGCGAGCATGTCGAGGACATCCAGCACACGAATACGCATCCCCCGAATGCAGGGGCGACCGCCGCATTGCTCAGGATTAATGGTGATACGTTCCATACCCACTAAGGTAGCTTATTTTTCGCTGATTAAAAGCGAAAAGTCACACCTCGGAATTCACAGCAGAAGCACTTGTTTGAATGGGCGGGCTAGGAAATTCGTGTAAAAAACCGGACTTGTGTCCTTTTGCTATGGGTAAGTGGATGTGGTTATTTTAGCAACCGCCAGCATCGATGGGAAAACTCAACAATACCGCATGACCAGCCAGCCCAAACAAACCGCCCCAAAAATAATAAACGCCAAAATCACCATCACCGCTTTGGAGTCGGACTCGTGGGTCACCATAATCAGTTCCTCATACCGCACCGACAACCGCAGGTTCCTTGGTGGCAATTACCCCTGACACAAAAAACTGTGGCGAAAATGTGAAGCCCAAGCAGGCGTTGACTAACAGTTGAAAACCACCTGCCTCATTCTGTAGAACGCACCGCTGTCCTGACCGTAATTGCACAGGGGACACAAAGGATAACGGTTTCCCAGCAGGATCAGGGGCGAAATGCACTCCCGAGGGGATTTGCACATCCGCTACCGAATAACTCTCATTTCCAATGTTCAGTTTGTAATTCATCTTAATTTCCTTGTTAGCGAATGACGGTCGGTTTTCGTGCCCAACCGCCATTCTGCCGCCACCGCACCCAAACCCTCACCGTTTCTCACCCTTAAATCGTTTTCCTGATACCAGCATCGTTGATTTCGTAAGAACCACAATCGGGACAAGTGTGTATTTGATGGGCAGGGAAACTACCGATTGGATTTTGGGTGGGGAGCCTGACGCAAATCAGAACACCATTTGTCGCAAATCGATACTTGTGTTTGGGCTGCTCAAATTCTAAAGTGGCGATGGAAAAATTATACTGCTCCCCTTGAAGGCTGGCGGTGAATTTGAGAGTCTGGACAGCAGGAAAGGACTCGATGAAACGCAGGAAATGGACAGGCAAGGAGAAGTTACAGATTGTACTGGAGGGCATGAGGGGGACAGTTCCCCTAGGGGAACTGTGCGGGCGGCATCAGCTCAGCCAATCGCAGTATTACCAATGGCGCGCTCAGTTACTGAACCACGGGGCTAAAGTCTTTGACCGTGGCGGACCGGAACAAGCCGAGCAGCGCTTGCGCGAGGAAGTTCGCCAACTCAAGACACTGGTTGGCGAGCTGACTGTCGAATTAAAAAAAAGCGAGGACGCTCCATGGTAACTCGCCATCGCTCATCACGTGTGACCCAAGGTGATCAGCAATTGCTCCCGCGCCTGCAACAACTCAAGGCCGATCATCCCGCCTGGGGCTATCGCCGGATCTGGGCCTACTTGAGGTATCGCGATGGATTCCCCGTCAACAAGAAGCGCATCTATCGGCTGCTCCAAGAGCATCGGTTGCTGGCGTGCCAGAGGCGCTGTCTGCGGGCGAACCGCACCCCACTCGTTCCAAGCCCCGCTCCCAACGTCCCAACGAGCTGTGGGGCATTGATATGACCAAGATTCTGGTCAACTCGTGGGGCTGGATGTCCCTGCATATCGTGCTGGACTGGGGTTCCAAGAAGATCGTGGGTTACGAGTTGAGTCAGCAGAGCAAGACCGGCGATTGGTTGCGACCGCTGGCGCGTGCCGTCAACCAGCAGTTCCCACAGGGGTTGCGCGAGACCACAACGTTGCGCCTCGTCAGTGACAACGGCTGCCAACCAACCTCGGTGCGATTCATGCAAGAGTGTCGGGCCTTGGGTATAGAGCAAATCTTCACCAGCTATAACAACCCCAAAGGCAACGCCGACACCGAACGGGTCATTCGCACCCTCAAAGAAGATCTGATCTGGCCGCGCGAATGGCGGACAGTCCCACAACTCGAACAAGCCCTGATGTGCTGGATCCGCAACTACAACGAAGACTATCCGCACTCGGCAATCAACTACCAAACCCCACAGCAATTCGAAACGTCGTTCCAACCACAACCATCAAACCCAAAGGCTCTCCAAATTGCCGCTTGATTCACTGGGAGCACTACAAAATGCAATCTCGCCCACAAGCCATGACGCTTGCTGGCACTGGTGCTCGGCGCTCACCTGTGCTGGTTTCTTTTCGTGTACAGAGTTATTTCTATAAAATGGATTTCGTTTGCTTGCGAACCCACGGGAATCGGTTAACACCTCACCGTAGAAAACTAATCACACCTCGTTAATTTACCCAAATCGCAAGCAACCAAAGTTCATTCCGATAACAAACAATGGAATCTCGTCCACAGGTCATGATGCCTGCCGACACGGGTGATGGTAATTCACCTGTGTCGGGTTCTCCCGCTTTTGTTAATTCCCACCAGCATCATTGCCGAACCTGTAATGGTAAATGTGCTTGCGTGATGGGCATCGTTGTCATTCTTGGATTTGCGGCACTCACAGCGATCTTTTTGCGTTGGCTACAGCGTGGAGGATGCGTCTAATGAAATTCACACCACGCACCACCAGGAATTTCAGTCGGCTATTGCTCGGCTTGCTGGGGACATTCGTTGCGACCATGACGGTTCGGTCGTTCCAGATTGCAAAAGAACCCAGCGATTTTACGCTCACCTATTACCGTCTGCATCCTCGCTCTGGTGCTCCGCCGAATCCAATCGACCCGTATGATTGCTTTCAAAAAGATGCGGACGGACAACTCATCATAGAGCCGTCATTAACCTACGAATGTGCCGATCATCCGAATGAGCATTTCAATCTCTTTCTGCTGAAGACCCGCAAGGGAAATTCGATTATTGTGGAAGAGTTATCCCCAGTCCGACGTCCTGAATACAAAAGTAACTGTTACGGCTTTGTGTTTTTGGGTGGCGAATACCACGTGCAAGCTGCAGAAGTGGAAAAGATCCTCGTGGATGACGACTGGATTATCATCTCACCAGAGGATGTGCAGCCGAGGGATGTGGGAATTTATCGGGACAAGTCAGGCACAATGATTCACACCGTGGTGGTCGAAGGTCGAGACCGAGCGGGCAAGATTCTGGTGAACTCGAAATCTGGCTATGCTCAGGTTGAAAAAGGACTGGATGCGGAACGAGCGGGGGTTACTCGGGAACAACTAAGTAAGATTACCGTGGTCAACCCGTGATCGCAACAGCCTCCAGCGTGCTGCAATGAACCTTGAAATCCCACTGGCAGTCATCTCCCAAACGAAGCATTGCCAGAAGAATTTTGCCTGTTTGTCTCAGCCAGTAGAGAAACTTTGCAAGGTTAAGTATTGCGGCCACCCCGTCATTTTTCTGGACTGTCAGACCACTAAATCCTCCAACTATTCACTTCCATTTTTAGACAAAAATACATGTACCTGCCCAACACGAAAAGCGATCTACCACCGCTACAAAATCTAGCCACCCATTGCTCCGCCTGCATTATCGGCAAGCTTTCCAAAACCGATCCAAGGCGGGATGGAGTTTTTGGTGGTCATCGTCAGCCTTGACACGCTGACTCGAAAACACCAGACTGCACAACGTTAGTTTTGTATCTAAATCCTAACAATTACAAGATAGTCCGTTTTTCATACAAATAATTACACCTCCATAAGCTAATTGGTTAGGTGAGAAATTACCTTATGGACACCATCCGAGGAAATACAATGACGAAAAATGAATTCCACACCTCGCGCTGGTCGCAGGCGTAGGGCGTATGGGAAATGTCAGAAAAAGAATATTCCTCCTAACTTTTTTGTTGGGTTGTGGTTATTCTGGCGCATTCGCGGAACCTTTACAGACAATCCTTTCTGGTAGTTTTGTACAACCCGACTTAGCCGGTAGCTGGCGCCCTAATCAATGGCGGCAAGAGCTACAGTATATGCGTGAAGTACGGATGAATACCTTGATTCTACAATGGACTGTGGACAGCGGACAACACACCACGACATATCCCACACTGATGCCAGGTTATACAAATAATACACAACACGACATTGTTGAAAGCGCTCTTGAATCTGCCGACCATCTTAGTGTTGGTGTGTGGTGTGGGTTGAATGTGAACAGTGGTTGGTGGACCAACTCCGTACATAATCGTGATTGGTTTTTAGGCGAGATGCAAACAGGCAGCGCAATTATCTCGGAATTATGGTCACGTTATGGTCATCATCGGTCTTTAGCGGGATGGTATATTGCGTTAGAACCGTGGAATGAATCATTGGATTCGAACGCCCTTACCAATATGATCGACGGTCTCAATCTAGTTGTAAAATGTGCCCACCAACTTACGGGATTGCCCGTAGCGATAGCGCCTTTTTATAACACAACATTGGGTCAGAATGCTGATCAATATGGATCAACGTGGGGTACAATTCTAGGCGCTGTTCCTCTTGATGTGGTGGCTCTGCAAGATGGTATTGGTGCGGGGCACGCGACCATTGACCAATTGCCTATCTGGTTCAATGCAATGCGGCAAGCGATAACGTCTAGTGGTAGCAGCGCTCATTTGCGGGCAGACACCGAGACTTTCACCAGCAATCAAACAATGCCTGTTATTAAAATGATCAGCGACATCTTGGTGATCCAGTCATTTGTAGACGGTTATTGGTCGTTTAGTTTCAACCACTACTTGAGTCCACAACAGGTAACACCCGTATACTATCGGCAATATCGCAGTTGGGTAACGACTTCCATTAAATTAGAAGAATCAAAATAACTGCACGAGCCTGACATTAGTACTCAGATGAAACTTCATGTTAATGCTAATCCCACCCAGTCCCTACCACCTCAAGCAGCATCTTAATCAGATTCCAGCAATGTTGCTGGTGTGGGTGCTGATCAAGTCCATGTTGCTCTGCTTCTCCAGTTGATGTTCATGGTCGTGATGATCCAACACTTCCATTGCTGTTGATCCTCTTGTTCACCAACAAGTCGCTATGCTCTTGATGTTCTAATTAAGTTGATGATCGGGATGATGCTGAGCTTACTGTTTGGATGATGGTAAGGCATTAGCCTCGTAGTTGTTTTTGATTGACTTCGATAATTTTTACTTTACTTTATTTTTTCCTATAAATAGAAGGAAAATGAATACGAACCGAAAAAAGAAAATGAATCGTTCCCGATTTAGCTCTCAAATTGTTTTTCATTTAACTGTTATTGTAACCTCACTTTTTTTGTGTCAAACAACACATGCCGTCACATTCTCAGTCACCCCCACCAACGTCAATAATACTTATACGGGGATAATCACACTTCAAATCAGTGGCTTGACAAATGGCGAGCAGGTTGCGGTGCATAAGTATCTGGATGTCAACGGAATCGGTGTCATCAAATCGAACGATTTAATGGTGCAAAACTTCAAGATCACGGATGGCCAAGCAACGATCATCGGAGGGATAACAAATATGAATGTTCCTTTTGATTCGACACCTACCGATGGATCAATCATTGCGCATGTCAGCTTCACAGCTGGAGGTGTTGCCCAGCAAATGGTTGGACCCTACATTTATGAGCTTACGAGTCCGACTGGACATTTTTCTCCAATAACCAGCGCATTCACAGTGACCCCTTCGTCCTCAGCACAGTCACTTAGTGGCAGTGTCGTTTGCAATGGCACCCCCGTCCCAAACTCCGGCGTCTTGTTATTTACACCACCAAGTGCATCAGGTGGGATGACATTTGTGGCCGGTACAGCGGCAAATAGTTCTGGCGATTTCACAGTGAATGTTCCAGCGGGAACCTACCTACTCTGGGCTTTTCACGCAGGGTACCTGATTGACATCGCTAGAGCGCCCTTGATTACTCTTCGCCCGAATACGACAATCACAACGAATGTGAATTTATTGGCGTCAACACAAACCATTGTTGGCCAGTTTGTGAATGCCAGCAATGCCAGTGGCATTGGCGGAATTCTCGCCCCAATTCAATCAGCTGATCATCAGTTTATTACTGTTAGTTTTACTGACACCAATGGAAACTTTACGGCTGGAGTAACACCGAATACATGGAAGATTGGCACCGATAGTCAGTCTGTTGCGCTCCATGGTTTTGTTGATTTCCAACAAAAAACAACCGTTGATACGACTTCCGGTAGTGTGACTGGCATCGTGATTTCTCTGCACAAAGCAAACGCCCTATTTTATGGAAGCGTGACCGACAATTATGGGAGCCCGATTGTTGGCGAAACTGTTTACGCTGATGACAACAGTGATCAATACGAGGGGACTGGAAGAACCGATACAAATGGGACTTACTATGCCGCTGCCTATGCCCCAGGCGGAATATCCAGTGGTTGGTTGATTAATCCGGATAATAGTAATCCGGCGTTTATTGATGATGTTTTTAGCGAAAGTAGCACCAACATAAACAACAGCCAAGCCATTCAATTGAATTTTGTGGGAATACTTAGCACGAATTTCATTAGTGGAGATGTCACCGATGTGAATGGCCATCCGATTACCAACATCAACGTCTATGCCTATGCAGGTATCGAAGCGAATCAGTATAATCTGAATTCAATTACTGATACCAATGGGCATTACTCTTTCAATGTGGTCAATGGGAATTGGAAGGTAGGTGTTTGTTGGGGTGGTACCGACTGTTTAGCGACCAACTTCTATCAATCTGTTAGTGAACAATCTGCGAATATTTCTAATAATAATGCGGTTGTGAATTTCACAGTCGACTTTTTGCAGCCGGCCATAATTACTGTTCAAGCAAGTCCTCGCACTGGCGGTAGTGTCAGTGGGAGCGGCGCATATGAAGCTGGTTCTTCTCAGCAACTAAATGCAATAGCCAACAGTGGATGGATATTCACCGGGTGGAGTGATGGCAATAACAGTAACCCGCGTAACATTACTGTGCCACTAACGAATATAACCTTCACTGCGAATTTTAGTCAGCAACCGAAGTTAGTTAACACGCCAACTATCAACCCAAATGGTGGCACATTCACGAATTCACACACCGTGACCCTAAGTGACACTACGACCGGAGTAAAGATATACTATACGACGAATGGTGTTATGCCGACGAGTAGTTCGCTGGCATACAAAAACAAGGCGATCACCTTGACACACTCTGTTACAGTTCAAGTCATTGCCTATAAGGGCACCAATGCTAGTTTGGTTGCAACGGCAGGATTTACAATCATCGTGCCGCCTGCGCCAGTCATTGCCACGACGAGTCTGACGAACGCGACGGCAAAGCAACCGTATAGCTCTACTCTCCAAGTCACGCATGGAACTGGGAACGGCACCCTCAAATGGTCACTAGCTTCTGGCAAATTGCCGACAGGATTGAAGTTATCGGCCTCCGGTGTCATCTCTGGCACACCGACAAAAGCCACGACAACACCAGCTAGTTTCACAGTTAAAGTAACCGATGCCAAGAAGCAGTTCGCGACTCAGTCGCTGACGTTAACAGTTGAGAACTAATCATCACACAAAAGAATAATAGCTAGAATTGCTGCTTCGCTCATTGTTGACTTGAAGATTCATTGTTGGTCGTGGTCATCCTAATCAATAGTTTCCATGCTGATGATGTTCTGGTTAAGTTGATGCTTGGGGTGATGCTGAGGTTGCTGTTTGGATGATGGTCAGACGGCAGTTGGTACCATTGTTGGCTTGCTCAAGCAATTTGACAAGTACCGCTTCCAGCCATCGATAAAAATCAGCCGAGCCAACAAACGTATCGCTCAATATACGGCTGATATACAGGACTGACATTGGCAAGTTTTGCAATGGCTGATGGATTGAGATTGAACATGGAACGAAGAACTATTTGCGCCCCTCAGTCGGCGTGTGCTATCCTGTCTCGTGGTCCACGAGCGTGTGAATCAAAAATCATGATTGAAGTCACTATTCAATTACCCGATGCGCTGGCGAACACCTTTGGGGTGACGTCGGAAGCGCGTGTGCAACGGCTTTCTGAAGATGCGGCCATTGAAGAATACCGTATGGGACGGCTTTCCCAGCGGCAAGTCGGCGAGATGCTCGGACTGGACTACTGGCAGACCGAACGGCTTTTGACAGAACGCCACGTTCCACTCGGTTATTCTCTCGCTGATCTCCAAGCGGATCGAGCCAGCTTGGACGAAGTTTTGGGCTGACCGTGAGCGTCGTCGTTTCCGACACCTCTCCGCTGCACTATCTGATTGAATGTGATTCTATCGAGATTTTGCCAGCGTTATTTCATGAAGTCCTCATTCCGCCAACTGTTCATCGTGAAATGCAACAACTCAGGACTCCCGCTCGCGTGCGCGCTTGGGCGACTGCCTTGCCAGTGTGGATTAAAGTGCAAGCCCCAGCTGTACTCGACGACTCACTGAAGGTTGATCAAGGTGAACGCGAAGCGATTTGCTTGGCTCGCGAGGTCAACGCTGTGGCAATTCTGATCGATGACCGAAAGGGGCGGACAGAAGCCCTCCGTTACGGACTTCGTGTTGCAGGCACGATTGGTTTATTGGAACTAGCTGCGAAACGTGGCTTAGTGGATTTGCCGAAAGTGATGCAACGCCTCCAGCAAACCAACGCTCGATTAGACGACGAATTGATTCGAGCTGTATTATTTCGCAATACTCCCCATTGATTGCACTGTAATTGCTGCTGGTCTTTCAGATGTATTACAGTTTTGTCCAAGAATACCACCAATCATCCGATAGCTGTATATTATCCTTAACATTCACAGAATAAGGCAATTAGCCATCGACCGAGCCTGACCAGACCACTTTTATTGAGCCAGTGCATGTGTTAGTCCGAAGCTTGGGTTGATGTTACATTTGGGTTTGGTTTTTGTCCATCTCCGATGGAGGGCGGGCGGAGCCCGACCGCAGACGGAGATGGACTTTGATTGGCTGCAAACTGCCTCGGGTTCTGGTAGCCCAACTTGCTGTGCGGTCGCCGCTGATTGTACTCCTGGCGATAGTCTTCCACGACCACTCGCGCTTCCGTCAGTGTCCACAACTGTTCCCGGTTCAAACATTCATCCCGGAACCGACCGTGAAAGCTTTCCACAAAACCGTTCTGCCACGGACTACCGGGGTCAATGTAGAGCGTTTTGATCTGATTCTCCCGCAGCCAACCTTGAACGGCTTGGGCGATGAACTCGGGCCCATTGTCTGACCGCAGGTGTTCAGGGGCACCGTGTTTGGCAATGGCCTTCTGTAACCATTCCAGCACATCCACCGCTTTCAAGGCGCGATCGGCTCGCAACACATGGCACTCGCGTGTGTATTCATCGAGAATCGTCAACATCCGTAACGCCCCGCCACGCAGCGTCGCATCCGCAATGAAGTCCCACGTCCAGACATGCCCCCCGATGGTCCGCCTTCACAGGCCAGCCGGTCGAAAGGCCACGCCGCACGACCTTACGCCTCGTCGGTGGAACCCGCAATCCTTCCGCCCGGCGGCACCGTTGAATCTGCCGCTTGCCCACCGCCCAGCCTTCCTGGCGGAGTAAGGCGGTAACACGCCGATACCCGTATCGCGGATGTTGTTCCGACAGCTCTCGTAAGCGCTGCCGGAGTTGTTCTTGGCGGGAAGTGAGTGGCCGCCCGCGATACCAGTAGGTGGAGCGCGCTAAGCGGAGAATCCGACACGCGGACCGCCCGGAACACAGCTGGGCCGCAACCACATGTTGCGCCAGATCGCGGCGATGCCCCGGGCTTAGAGTTTTTTTTCGCATACAAACTCCAACACGCGATTCTTCAACAGCGACTCCGCTAACATCTTCTTCAGCTCACTGTTTTCCCGTTCGAGCTCTTTGAGTCGGCGCGCTTCGTTAATCTCCATTTGCCCAAACTGGCGCTTCCACCGATGGAAGCTAACCTCCGAGATGTTCTGTTCGCGACAGACATCCGTGATCGCTTGGCCACTGTCCACTGCTCGTAAGATCCGAATCTTGTCTTCCGTCGTATACCGCTTGCCTTTCATTCTGAGTCCTTTCTCGCCGCCTCAGACTAACATCACAAGTGGCTCGAAAAAGCGAGGTCACGTCACATTCAGGCAGCTTTCTGTATCTAAAAGCTATACAACGGTGTTTACTGCTTGACGTTTTAAGGCTTTTTATTTTAG
>Ga0364859_10420_pt1 | contig 16283 bp, 10 predicted proteins | sample ExccelAu500001D3_FD_206911 | JGI IMG/M metagenome (GOLD analysis project Ga0364859, IMG submission 206911) | Enriched cells from Trout Bog Lake Hypolimnion, Wisconsin, USA - BchlTB.Aug20.5000.01 .D3 | ecosystem: Environmental > Aquatic > Freshwater > Lake > Hypolimnion/Profundal zone | place: USA...
CCCAACTTTAAGGCACTTCGTTACCTCACTGCCCCCAATATGGTAGTGAGTGATAGTATGAACCATGCACCCGGTATTCAGAATGACGGGCCATTTCTGATGATGAATCCTTTCAGTAGCAGATGCTGTCAGCATAATCATGCCCAGGGATGGCCATATTATGCTGAACATCTTTGGATGGCAACACCTGATAATGGGCTGGTTGCCATGCTGTATAACAGTTGTGAAGTGACCGCGAAAGTTGGAGACGGGAGTTTGGTAAAGATCAAAGAGCAAACCCATTATCCCTTTGATGAAAAAGTTAGCATAGGAGTATCCGCTTCCGGAAATCAGTTTCCACTCTATTTGAGGATTCCTGCATGGTGCAATCATGCACAGGTACTGATCAATGGAAAACTCTTGCAGGCAGATGCCCGTGCTGATACTTACCTGCGTATTGAAAGAAAATGGAATAAAAAAGATGTGGTAGAACTCCTGCTGCCCATGCAGGTGCAAGTGAAACATTGGAAGCAGAACCAGAACAGCGTGAGCGTGTACTACGGGCCACTTAGCTTTTCACTTAAAATAAAAGAGGACTATCGTAAGATAGACAGTAAAGCTTCTGCCATTGGAGATTCTAAATGGCAACAGGGAGTGGACACAGCTGCCTGGCCTTCCTTTGAAATCTATCCGGCCTCTAAATGGAATTATGGCTTATTGCTGACAGGCACTAAGGAAAATACGTTATTCAAAGTAATAAAAAAATCCTGGCCAAAAGATGGATGCCCTTTTACGCAGGAAGACGTTCCGCTGGAGATAAAAATTAAAGGCAAGGAGATTCCTTCCTGGAAAACAGACCAATATGGTTTATGTGGGTTGCTGCCAAAAAGCCCTGTTATGGTTAGTACACCCAATGAATGGTTGACCCTGATACCGATGGGTGCTGCGCGGCTGCGTATTTCTTCATTCCCTATTATACATTAATAACTATATAATTTTTATTATGAAGTACAAATTTTTAATCATCAGTTTCTTATATGTAATGAGCTCTTTTGCCCAGGTGAATCGTCTACCGGCTTATCCCCTAATTACACATGATCCTTATTTTAGCATTTGGTCCACCACCGATAAATTGAACGAAGGGGTTACCAAACATTGGACAGGCTCATCGCAATCATTAACCGGGTACCTTCAGGTAGATGGAGTCTTGTATCGTTTTTTAGGTAAGGAAGAGGCTGTTTACAAAACGATATTGCCAACATCAGATGAAAAAGCATATACCACTCATTTTACAGAATCAGCACCGGTAGATGGCTGGATGCAGCCTCCATTCAATGATCAGTCCTGGAAGAAAGGAGTAGCACCCTTCACTGATGATTCTGCAAAAGCGAAGACTATCTGGAAGAGCCAGCATCTTTGGATGAGAAGGACTTTTACCCTTACAGAGCTGCCAACAGGGAAACTGTTCCTTAAGATTAATCATGATGACAATGTTGAAGTATACCTGAATGGGGTGGCTATCTATCAAAAAGTAGGATGGCTTTCCAAATTCGAATATATTCCTATCCCTAAGGAAGCAATTGCAAGCCTGAAGAAAGGGAAAAATGTACTGGCTATTCATTGCGCCAATACAGCTGGAGGTAGCTGGCTGGATGCAGGTATTGTCACTGAAATAAATGACAATAGCAATAGTACTGCGATGGTGGCGGTTCAAAAAACTGTGGAAGTAAAAGCCACCCAAACCGTTTATCATTTTACCTGTGGCAAGCTAGATTTAGAACTACAGTTTACTTCCCCATTGCTGCTGGATTCACTGAATCTGCTTTCACGGCCTGTATCCTATATCAGCTATCATGTACAGTCAAATGACGGGCACCTTCATCAGGTAAAAATTTATCTTGGTGTGAGTACTGACCTGGCAGTGAATATCTCATCACAGGAAGTAACTGCACAACAGTTAAACAGTGGTAAGTTATCCTTACTCAAAGCCGGTACTATTGATCAGCCTGTTTTACAGAAGAATGGCGATGACCTGCGGATTGACTGGGGTTATTTGTATGTAGCTGCACCCGCGGTTAACAAACCCCTTCAAAGCATTACAGCAGCAGGAGTGTCTGTTAATGATCTTTTTGCCGGAAAAGTTAAAAAAATAAGCGCTATACAAGGCCGTCACCTGATGCTGAATACAGTACTCTCTATGGGTAATGTAGGTAGTAAAGGTGCAGATCAATTTGTACTGATTGGATATGATGACCTGTATGCCATTCAGTATTTTAATCAAAATTTACAAGCATGGTGGAAGCTGCAGCCTGGTGCTACCATTGAGAAGGAATTGAATGCTGCGGCAGCAGATTATACCCAAATAATACATTTATGTGAAAAGGCGAATGAGCAAATCAGGAGGGATGCAATTACTGCAGGTGGAAATACCTATGCCAATATTTGTGTAGCTGCCTATCGTCAAAGCATTGCTGCCCATAAACTGGTGAAGAGTCCGCAGGGGGACCTGCTCTTTTTATCTAAAGAAAATTTCAGTAATGGTTGTATTAATACAGTGGATGTTACTTATCCCTCTGCACCATTATATCTTGCCTATAATCCTGCATTAATGAAAGGGATGCTGAATGGTATTTTTTATTTCAGCGAAAGCGGGAAATATACCCAGCGCTATGCGGCCCATGATTTGGGAACTTATCCTTTAGCAAATGGACAAAATTATGGGGAAGGAATGCCGGTGGAAGAATCCGGTAATATGCTGATCCTTACGGCAGCAATTGCTAAGGCTGATGGTAATGCTGATTATGCCCGCAAGCATTGGAAAACGCTCACTACCTGGGCAGAATATTTAAGTAAAGAAGGGTTTGATCCGGCTAATCAGCTTTGTACGGATGACTTTGCCGGCCACCTGGCAAGGAATGCGAACCTATCTGTTAAAGCCATTGTTGGGTTGGATTGTTATGCCATGCTTGCCGGTATGTTGGGTGAGAAAGCTGTTGCAGAAAAATACAGCAGCAGTGCAAAGGAAATGGCAGGTAAATGGATGCAGTTAGCCGGTACGGATGATCATTACGGACTAACTTTTAATGATAAAAATACCTGGAGTCAAAAATATAATATGGTATGGGATAAAATACTTGGATTGAATCTTTTTCCTGCAGCTGTATATGAAAAGGAAGTGAAATTTTACTTAACCAAACAGAATATGTATGGCCTTCCGTTGGATAGCCGCAAAACCTATACAAAATCGGACTGGGTTTTATGGACTGCAACCCTGGCCGGCAACCAGCAGGATTTTGAAGCGTTGATTGATCCTATATATAAATATATACAGGAAACACCAACCCGTGTTCCTATCAGTGATTGGCATGAAACATTAAATGGAAAACAAATTGGTTTTCAGGCAAGAAGTGTGGTAGGAGGGTATTTTATTAAAATGCTTGAGAACAGGTGGATCCGATGAATTAGTCGCGCATACATAGAGGACGGTTATCCACCGTTTATATAAATTATTGGCCTTAAATAAAATTTCGGAATCAGTTATTTTGGTTAAATAAGTGTTATAAACTAACTTGCAATCTTAAAAAAATATTAATATTTAAGATTTATTATTTAAAGTTTAAACAATATCTTATTTAAAACCAAAAAACACATAGATGAGAAAAATTGCACTCATGTTATCTGTGTTTATACTAATGGCCTCGTTGGTATTTGCACAAGTGAGAAATGTGACCGGTAAGGTTACAGATGATAAAGGGTTAGCAGTAGCGGGTGCTGCTATTCAGGCAAAAGGAACAAAAATTGGTACAGTTTCTTCCACAGATGGTACTTTTACCCTTACCATCCCTACCTCTGTTAAAACATTGATTATTTCTGCTGTTAATGCAGAAAGCACTGAAGTAGGGGTAGCTGGTAATTTGACTATTATTTTAAAACCAGTAACAGGTAGTTTATCTGAAGTAGTAGTGGTAGCATACGGACAACTTAAAAAAACCAATATTACAGGGTCTGTAACTACTGTAAAAGCAGCAGATATTGAAGACAAGCCATTTACCTCTGTGGATAAGGCTTTACAGGGTACGGTAGCAGGGCTTCAATCTACTTCTTCCTCCGGTGCTCCCGGAGCAAATACGGATATACGTATCAGGGGTATTGGGTCTATCACTGCAGGTGCCAGTCCGTTATGGGTGATTGACGGTGCGATTGCCACTACAGGCGATTTGTCCACACAAACCACCACAGCCAATGCACTCAGTTCCTTAAATCCGGATGATATTGAAAGTATTTCGGTATTAAAAGATGCCGCTTCCACTTCTATTTACGGTTCACGCGGGGCAAATGGCGTAATAATAGTTACTACTAAAAGGGCTAAAGCCGGGAAAAGTGCTATTAATTTTACAGCAGAAGACGGTGCCAATACCCTGGCTTTTAAACCCAGTAACAAACCTTTAAACAGTATACAATCCCAAACCTTATTAAGGGAATCGCTGATCAATGCAGGCTATGCTACGGATAATGCCAGTGCAGATGCTGTGATTACGGACCCAGTTAATGGATTAGGTATTCCTGCAGGGTATACCAACACCAACACCAACTGGCTGGATGTGGTTACACGTACAGGTAATCAGGCTCAATATAACTTAAGTATCAGTGGAGGAGATCCTAAAACACAGTTTTATGCATCAGCAGGTAGTTTTAACCAGCTGGGAACAACTATAGCATCTGATTTTAGAAGATATAACGGTAATATAAGTATAACCCATAAAGCCAGCGACAAGCTTACATTTTCTGCTGGTTTGAACGGAAGTACCAGTGATCAGAATACACCGCTGAATACCGGTAATTTTGGTAATCCGATATTGGCACAATTCTTTTTATTACCCTGGTACACCCCATATAATAAAGATGGTAGTTTACGATACAATGATGCAGATGGTGAATTTCCTTTAGGCGGGGGTATCTATAATCCGGTGGTGCAGGCTGCTTATAATAAATATAACCTGAAACAAACTGTTATCAGGGGTAATGTTCTGGGTGAATATAAAATTCTGAATAATTTAAAATTTACCAGCAGGTACAGTGGTGAATATTTTGATGTGAGTGAAGATATGTACCTGAATCCGTTTTATGGGGATGGGTATGGAACACAGGGTTATGGTTCCAGTGCGTATAAAAGAGTTTTTGACTGGACCTGGAGTAATTTTGCCGATTATAAACAAAACTTAAATAAGGATAAAGACTTTTATTTTGACCTGAAAGCTGGTTACGAAGCATATCAGCAAAAGGTTTACCAGTTATCTGCTACCGGACAGGCATTTCCGGGTACACTGGCTTTACAATACCTTGCTTCTGCAGCCACACCGGTAGGCGCATATTCTGTAGTGGCAGGCAATACCACCAATTCTCTCTTTTCAGTTGCTGATGTTAATTATAAAGACAAATATGTTTTAAGTGGTAGTTTCCGCAGAGACGGATCATCTGTTTTTGGCGTAAATCACAGGTGGGCGAATTTCTATTCTGTTGGTGGAACATGGAATATGAATGAAGAAAATTTTCTGAAAGGCAATAAAACTATCAGTCTGTTGAAACTGCGTACCTCTTATGGTATTAATGGTAACCAGGCTATTGGTAACTATACAGCATTACCAACTTTTGGATTTGGTTATAATTATACAGGCCAGCCGGGTAGTGCACTTAACAATGTGGGTAATCCGGATCTTACCTGGGAACTGAATGCTATATTTAATACCGGTGTTGATTTTGGTTTATTTAAAAACAGGTTATACGGAACTTTGGAATGGTACAGCAGAAATACATCCAAGCTACTGTTAAGTGTGCCTTTATCTCAAACTGCCGGAGCTCCGGGCAATAGCCAGAACCGGAATATTGGTGCAATGACTAATAATGGAGTAGAAATTACCCTGGGTGGCAAACCAATTGTAACAAAAAGTTTTAGCTGGGATGTGAGTTTTAATTTTTCGCACAATGTAAACAAGGTAACCCAGCTGTATTTAAATGCACCGGTTAGTAATGGCGTATTTAATATAACAGTAGGCCACGATATTCAGGAGTTTTATATGCGCCAATGGGCAGGGGTTAATCCGGCAGACGGAACACCTTTATGGTATACTGATGGTTCACATACTAAAACTACAGGTAGCTTAGCCAGTGCGCAACTTTCCCTTTCCGGTAAATCTGCCTCACCCAAATATTTTGGATCCTTTACCAATACCTTTAACTATAAAGGATTTTCCTTGCAGGTACAGTTCTTCTATAATTTTGGCAATTATGTAGATAATTTATGGGGTAGCTATACCAGCAGCGAAGGTTTATACCTCGGTTCATTTAACCAGTTAACCAGTGAATTGACAGCCTGGCAGAAACCTGGTGATAAAACAAATGTTCCGCAGGTGATTTTTGGCGGAAACAATAATTCCCAGCGGGCATCTACCCGATTTTTATATCAAGGAGATTATATCAGGCTTAGAAATGCGGAGTTAAGCTATTCCATACCTAAAACTGTACTTAAAAAAGCCCGTATCAACAATATTATGGTATATGTACGTGGTACTAACCTGTTAACATTTGGTACTGATAAAAACATTCCATTTGATCCGGAAGCAGGTGTAACCAGCAGTGGCGATTTGAATGTATATATTCCAAAAACAGTTACCGGAGGTATTAAAATAGGATTGTAGTGCAACAGCATTATTATTAGCTGATTTTAAATTGAAAAAAAATGAAAAAATTAATCTATAAAATATCTGTACTTGCAATTTCAGGTACCGTTTTATTTACTGCTTGTACAAAAGATTTTACGGTACAAAGTCCCAGCGATTCTGTACCCAGTAATGAAGCGCTGAATACAGTGAGTTCATTGGGTAATGCTTTAAACGGCGTATATTCTCAACTGCGTGCCGTTGCTTTATATGGCCGTGATTTTGAAGTGTCGGGTGATTTACAGGCAGATAATACCTATGTGGAAATTAAAAATTCCGGCAGGTACCTGGCACAGTATAATTACAGCGTAACAGCCGCAGATGGTGTTGCAGGAGAAATGTGGTCTGCCGCCTATAGTGGTATACAAAGGGCTAATCAAATCATAAATTCCACAGTTACCACAACTGGTGTTGCTTCTATTAAGGCACAGGCATTAGCAGCAAGGGCATTATTGTATTTTAAACTGGTGAATATTTATGCCAGGCCCTATACTGATAATCCTACTGCTTTGGGTGTACCCATTGTATTAACCTATCAGCCTTATTTGTTACCCACCCGCAGTACAGTTAAAGACGTATATACCCAAATAGTAAGTGATTTGCAGGCTGCTTATAAAGATGCACCAGGGTATGTAAATTCAGTTACATTCAGCAAATATGCCGTTGAAGGATTACTGGCCAGGGTTTATCTGTATATGGGTGATAATACAAATGCTAAAGCTGCTGCCACTGATGTTATAAAAAACAGTGGATTTTCTTTAGTGAGTGCAGGTAATCTGGCTACATTCTGGGGCAACCCGGCTATACAGACCAATCAGACAGAAGTTATGTTTGAAGTAGATGCGGATGTGATCAATAATAATGGATATGACGATGTAGCAGCTATTTACATAAATGGATACCAGGATATCTATGCATCCTCTCAGTTATATAATCTGTATACATCCACTGATGTTCGCAGAGGATTGATATTGCCAGGTAAAACCAAAAGTGGTGCTCCTGCATATCTGGTAAATAAATTTTCCAATGCCCTGAATGCAGACAAGGATAATTTAAAAGTGATACGACTGTCAGAAGTGTATCTGATTGCAGCAGAAGCCAGTTTACCTGGTGATCAAACCAGTGCACAGACATACCTGAATGCATTGATGGCACAGCGCGATCCGGGATTTCAGTATACATCTACCGGAAATCAACTACTGAGCGATATTATAAATGAAAGAAGGAAGGAGCTGGCTTTTGAAGGTGACCGTTTTTATGATCTGAACAGGCTTAAACTACCCATTGCCCGTGTATCCAATCCCGGAGCAATACCTGCAGGACAGGGTAATGTGAATCTGAATATCCCTTATTCTGATTACAGAAGGATAGCACCGATACCACAGGCTGAGTTACAGGCAAACGCAAATATTGTAAGCCAACAGAATCCGGGTTATTAGATATTTATATAGTTGTTTAAAATTATATAAAGGCCGCTCTGTAAAAGGGGCGGCTTTTTATATTTAGTCTGATTAATTTAACGTATTTAGAAGGGAATATCAGACAAAACAGCCTGTATTTTATTACAGGTTATGCATATTTCGCATTTATATATATGCATAAATGACTGAATTTCAATACTATAAAATTTTCTTAAAATTCCTGCGCAGCAATTTTGGATTAATACCTGTCATAAAGTAACTTGCCTTCTTAACATTTTGTTGACAAAGGCTTAACATTTCGTTTTTATAAGTCATTTTTTAATATCTGTTCAAAAACAAAACACATGCAAATGAGAAAATTTACATTTTTATGCTTTGCAATATTGTTGTTTGTCACAACAGCAATTGCGCAAAAAGGTGTTATCAGTGGTAAAATCACAGATCAAAAAGGACAACCAGTTCCTTTTGCCACTGTATTAATACAAGGTTCTAAGATTGGAACAAGTGCCGATGCAGATGGCTTTTTTACCATTAAAATTTTAAAACCTGAAATATTAGTTATTTCAGGAGTTGGAATTGAAGAAAAAAAAGTAGCTGTAAAAGTAAACTCTGAACCTTTAACTATCCAGGTTTCCAGAACTTCTTCTAACCTGACTGAAGTTGTAGTTACTACAGCTGCAGGTACAAAAGTTAGCAAAAGGCTGCAGGGTTTCAACTCAACCACAATTAGTTCTCAAAGTTTAGTGGAAGCGCAACCTACCGTTTTAGCAAGTGCTTTAGCTGGTAAAGCTGCAGGGTTACAGGTTATGGCAACTGGAGGGGGTGTAAATCCAAACTTCAGGTTATTACTTCGCGGACAGCGGTCTTTAACAGGAAATAACCAACCATTAATCATTTTGGATGGTAATATTGTTACTTATGACTTACTGACAAATATTAATCCGGCAGATATTGATAACGTAAATATTTTAAACGGCCCTGCTGCTGTGGCGCTCTATGGTTCACAGGCATCAAATGGAGCCCTTTCTATTACTACTAAGCGACCAAGTATAGGAACACAATCAGTTCATATAAGTCAGACAACTACTTTTGAAACTGTTGCCTTTAATCCAAAAGAGCAAAAACAATATGGTTCTGGTGGTAGTGGATATGGTACTGATACATTGGGTCAGCCATTATATTCACCCCTTGAAAATGAGTCTTATGGACCAAAATTTGATGGATCTATCAGGCCATTAGGAAATCCTTTACAAAATGGTGATCAATTAACAGCAAAGTATTCTTTTTTTAATGACAGAAATAAATTCTGGCAGACAGGTGTTAGCAATCAATCAGACTTTTCTTTATCATCAGCAGATGACAAGTCATCCTTTTATTTATCCGGTCAGTATTTGAATACTACAGGTACAATGTTGGGTGATAATTTTACAAGGGCTTCCTTCAGATTGAATGGCACCAGGAAAGTGGGAAACAAAATTCATATGAGCTATGGATTATCCTATTTACAGAACAGGTATGATATTACATCGGCCATTACCACTATTTATGACCAATTCCTGAATATGCCAGGTGAAATACCAATTACTTCTTTCAAAAACTGGCAGACAAATGAATATGCCAACCCTAACGGATACTATAATCCATGGTATGGCAATCCTTATTTTACTGCAGCAAATAACCGTACTAAAACCAATAATGATTATTTAACTGGTATTGTAGAGTTACATTATACACCCGTTAGCTGGTTAGATCTGATGTCAAATACAGGTTTAACTTTAAGAACACAAACTTCTCAGTCTACTACAAACAGTTTTCATTATACAGCTTATGCTACTTCATCCAGTGGTGGTTTTAAAACAACCATTCCAGGTAGTGATGCAGAATCAAGCCAATATTATACTGAATTGATAGAAAAATTGCAGGCAGTTGTTACGAGGAAATTTAATGACTTTTCTTTGAATGCAATTGTAGGTACTACCATTCAGCAGGATTATCAAAAGAATCTTTCCGCCAGTATTGGTAGCCTGGTACAGGGTGGATTATTTAATCTGGGAAATACACTTAATTATCCTTCTGCAGCAAATGGTATGTATCAAGCCAGGCAGCTAGGTATTTTTTATGATGTACAATTAGGATATAAAAACTTTTTATTCCTGCATACTACAGGACGTCAGGATCAGGTATCTATCTTAAATCCAAACAACAGAACTTTTTTCTATCCTTCTGTAGATGCGTCTATCATACTTAATAATGCTATTAAACCTTTGAAGGATTTAAGCTGGCTGGATTTCTGGAAACTTAGAGGAAGTGTTTCCAAGGTAGGTCAAGTGAATTTATCATCCAGTGGTAACCCTTACGGAGCCTATTCTTTAATACCTACTTATGGCCAGGGAAATGGATATCCTTATAATGGTGTTGCAGGATATGCAATCAGTAACACTTTAATTTCACCAACTTTGAAACCTGAACTTACCGCCAGCTGGGAAATTGGTACTGATGTTAGAATGTTTCGTAATATAGTGGATGCGTCCGTTACTTATTTTGATGAGCATACTACCAATCAAACTTTAACTACAGGTATATCCTATTCAACAGGTTCTAATAGTTTACTAACCAATGCAGGTGAAACTGAATCAAAAGGTCTTGAAGCATCCTTAAAACTCACTCCAATCAGTAATAAAACCTGGTTAGTGAGCATTGGTGCCACTTATACTTATAGTGATAACAAAGTAATAGCTATACCCAGTGGTTTAACTAAACTTACTTTATCAGCTTATGGCGATGGAACTGGTTCATATGCAATTCCGGCATACCAGTTTCCTGAAATTATGGGATATGACTATGTACGCCATAACGGAAAAGTAGTGGTAGATCCTTCCAGCGGGATGCCTCAGGTAAATCAAACTATCGTAACATTAGGTAATGCCAACGCCAGAAATATACTTTCTTTTACGCCTTCTGTTACTTATAAAGCATTTACCCTTGCTGCTGTATTTGAATATCGCGGTGGATTTAAAAGATATAACAGTATAGGATTTGATATGGACTGGTCCGGAATGGGAATCCGTACAGTTGAATTTAACCGTCAAAGATTTGTTTTCCCAAATTCAACTTATCAGAATGCTGGTGGTACCTGGGTTGATAATAAAACAGTCCTGATTAGCGAGAATGGTAATGGTAATGGTGGTTTCTGGACCGATGCAACAGAAAATTATAATGTTACTTCTAACTATATAACCAATGGTGCATTCTGGAAGTTAAGAGAGTTGTCTTTATCTTACAATGTTCCTCATGAACTGCTTGCAAAAACTAAAGTAATTAAATCAGCTACTATTGGCCTTCAGGGTAGAAATTTATTCCTTTGGGTACCTAAAGATAATTTGTATACTGATCCTGATTACAGTGATACATCTACAGGAACAAACAGTGGTAATGGTATCGGCCTAACAGGTTACCAGCAACCTCCTTCCCGTTATTTTGGTTTTAACGTATCTGTTAATTTTTAATTTATCAACACATGAAAAAAATAATATTAATATTAACCTTAATGATTTTTATACTTACTTCCTGCTCTAAGTATTTAGACATTAACACTAATCCGAATTCCGCTACCAGTGCAGATCCTAGTACGGTATTGCCTCTGGCAATAGTAAATACTGCAAGTTTTATATCTAATTTGAATAATTACGGATCCCAGACAGTAGGATATGCTGCTAATTCCGGTGGTTATGGTGGCTTCGGTTCCAGTTGGACTTATAACTATTTACCATCTGATGGTGAAGGGTACTGGGATTTGGGTTATACTACCCTGAAGAATTTAGCTAATGTTGCCACTGCAACTAAAGGCAGTGATGTTAATGCCTATTATAATGCAGCTGCTAAAATAATGGAAGCCTATATTTTTCAAAATCTGGTAGATGAGTTTAATGATATTCCCTATACACAAAGTTTGCTGGGTGCCGGTAATTTTCAACCCAGTTATGACAAAGCAACCAGTATCTATCCAAATTTAGCTTTATTATTAGATTCTGCCATTGCAGAGATTAATAATGCCAAATACCCTAATGCGATACCTACCGGAAGTGATCCATTATTTGGAGGTAATATGGTTTCCTGGAAGCAATTTGCCAATACATTAAAACTACGTTTAATTGTTCGTGCATCTTCTGTGGTAACTTTTACAAATAAGACCTTTAGTGCGGATGGATTTTTAACCGATGATGCCATAGTTAATCCTGGTTATACTTTAGCTAATTCATCTTCAGGTTCACAGGTTAGCCCATCATGGAATGCATGGGTAACCAATTATGCAGGCTCAAGACAAGGAAATGCATGGATACCTGCTTCTTATGTTTATGGATATTATGATGGACATAAATTAGTGGATCCGGCAAGAGGCTCTGCTATTTATTATAATTTCCCAAGCACTCCTTATAACCAATTAGGTGTTATGCCTCCCAATAATACACTTACTTCTCCAGCCACTGCAGGTGCATGGTACTCCGGAGGGGGTAGTGGTACTTCATTGGGTAATGCAATTGGCGTAATGAAAGGACCAAATATGGGAGAACCTTTATTATTGTTAGCCGAGTGTGATTTCTTACAGGCTGAAGCTGCTCTCAGAGGCATAATAAGTGGAAATGATGCCACTTTATTCAATAATGGTATTGTAGCATCTTTTACTTATTTGTATAAATCTCCTGCCAATAGTGTTATGGCTGGAATGAATCCTGCTGCTGATGCTGCTACTTATCAAAGTACAAATTCATCCAATTATTTAACAAATTATAGTTTGGCTGCAACCACTGCTCAGAAAACGGAAGCAATTATTACGCAGAAATATATTGCGTTGAACTTTATTCATGGTCAGGAGGCCTGGAATGAATATCGCAGAACTGGTTATCCGGTAAGTTCTTCCACTTTAATTAATAACCCATATGGTGCTATTGCTTCCACTCAGTCTCAGGCTACCAGAGCGGATCATTTACCTACCAGGTTACCATATCCGGCCAGTGAAGCGAATTACAATGCTTCTAATGTTCCACAAGGAATAAGTGTTTATTCTTCAACCATTTTTTGGGCACATTAATTTATATGAAATAATAAAAATTATAATATGCAAAAATATAATATTAATAAATTTATAGTAACTATAATTGTCCTTATTGGGATGAGTATAAGTTTTACTTCATGTTTAAAAGAAACTACCAATCCGCCTTTATATGGTTATAGCACACCAAATGTTATTGCTTTTCAGGATAACGGCGGACCAACAGGTGGAGGTGCCGGATATGGAAGTACAACTTCTCCATTTCCGCTCTATCAATTTGCTTTTGATGCAGCAACTTATGTAAAAAATGCAGCTTCTTTTAGCGCCATTATTATTTATGGACCAAATGGAACTGCACCAGAGGATATTACTGTGAATGTTGCATTTAGTCAGGCTGCACTGGATTCTTTTAATAATGTAAACAGCACTAACTATGTAAGCCCGGATCCCTCCATTTATAGTTTCCCGTCTTCTGTGGTTATTAAAAAAGGTCAGTCACAGGCTTATGTTCCAATACAATTAATAAATTCAGCAAAATTTAATTATAGTGCTACTTATGCACTTCCTATTGCCATTACTTCTGCATCTTATGGTGCAGTGAGTTCCAATTTTGCTTCTGAACTTAATTTGTTTGTTATAAAGAATCAGTATGATGGGGCATATTCATTGGATATTATGACACACGGCTGGGCTGCTTATGGCATATCTGATAACTTGCCAGGAAGTTACCCGGGTGGTATGGATTTAGTTACTGCAGGAGCTGCTTCAGTAACTTTGTATAATGGAACTACAGGGTTAGGAGCTTTGCAACCCGCTTTTACAGCCGGTAATGCAGGTGCCACTGGTTTTGGTGCAACTACACCTATGTTTACATTTGACCCCACTACCAACAAACTTATAAGTGTTGTAAACACCACAGCACCCGATAGAAGGAACAGGCAACTGACTTTAAATACTGCAGTGACTGATAGCAGATATGATCCTGCTACTAAAACAGTATATGCTGCTTATTTAATGACTCAAAACGGCAGACCTACACAATATATTTATGATACTTTAGTGTATACAGGCTCTCGTTAAGTATCATATTTTAATATATCTGGTTAAAAAACCTATAAAGCTTTATAAAGCTTTATAGGTTTTTTTATTGTAAGTAATTTTTTAAGATCATTTGCATGATTCAAATGAAACAAATGGAGTATATAGAATAAAATATCTTTGGTTTATAGTTATAATCATAGCCAGTTAATTCCTGAAATGAAAACCTTAACTTCGTATATTGTAGTTAAAATAACCAAGCTCATTAACCTTGAGTAGTTTTAAAAAAACGAATATTTATGCCAGAACAGCAACCCAATCAGTTAAATATAGAAATCAGCGAAGAAATAGCAGAAGGTTCCTATGCCAATCTTGCCATTATTACCCATAGCCATGCTGAATTTGTAATGGATTTTGTGAATGTAATGCCTGGCACACCTAAGAGCAAAGTAAAAAGCAGGATTATCTTTACTCCTATGCATGCAAAGCGTTTTATGAAGGCTTTGATAGATAATGTTGAAAAATACGAAGCCATGAATGGATTGATTAAAGACCTGGAACAGATTGAAATACCCATGCATTTTGGTGGGCCAACAGCGCAGGCATAGTTGGGAGGCGGCAGTTTGGAGTCAGTAGTCTCTGGAGTTAGGAGTCTGGAGTTATATGAATTTATCTGGATTATGGATCATAAACCAAATTAATTTACCTGTTTCGGTATTTAATGCAGTTAATCGCTGATATAGTTCAGTTGTAATATACATACAGTCTTTTGCGAAATCCAACCATATTTGTGTTTCTGTATTTTCAGTTTCTGAGTCATTTAATTTGCTAATAAAATAATCTTTATACCTTTTTCTTTTATAAGCTTCTGCGATATTAGCACATACAGACCTTGAGGATCTTCTAATCTGATCAGTTAATGAAAATTTCTCTTCACCCGGAAATCCCTTTGTTATCTGAAATATTTCCATTGCAATGGCATAAGATTTCTGAAATGCCAGCAGGTCTTTATAAGTTCCCATAAGAATTTTAATTGAATTTTATTATCAAACTCCCGTCTCCTGACTCTTAACTCCTGACTCCCGTCTCCCGCCTCCTTTCCCCCTTCTCTCAAAGCATTCCCTCGTCTGCAAAGCTGAAATAGCCTTCATCACTTACAATAATATGATCCATTACCGTAATATCCAGGAACACGGAGGCATCTTTAATTTTCTGGGTTAATAATTCATCCTGACGGCTGGGTTTTAAATTGCCACTGGGATGGTTATGTGATAAAATGATGGATGTGGCATTGTATTGCAGTGCTTTTTTAAAAATAATACGCGGATCAGCTACTGTACCGGTAATACCTCCTTCGCTGATAATTTCATGTTGCAATATTTTATTGGCCCTGTTTAAGAAGACTACCACAAATACTTCATGTTTCTTATACTGAAACAATGCCTGCAGGTAAGAAGCAATATCTCTGCTGCCGGTAACCACTTCTTTTTTATGGGTTTCGGCATTCCGGCGGTTACTGAGTTCCAGTGCTGCGCAAATACTGATGGCTTTAGCTTCACCAATACCCTTAATTTTAAGCTGTAATATTTCTTTTACGGAAAGGCGGCTTAATTTAAGTAAGTCATTATTAACACATTGTAACAATTCTTTGGAAAGGTCTACCGCAGATTTCTGCACCGTTCCGTTATTTATTAAAATAGCCAGTAATTCTGAGTTGCTGAGTGCTTCTGCACCTTTCAGCATCAGTTTTTCACGTGGGCGATCGTCGTTGGCCCAGTGCTTAATAGAAATTTTTTCCATGAATGACATAATTTTATAATAATCATTCCGGAGGGAGGATGCAAACGCTTACATGGTGTCAAATAAAGAAATAAAGTAACGTAAAAAATTGCAATTCCTTAAAATCATTTTCCTTGCTGGGATTAGTGATTTATCTTCGCGCCAATTCCAAAAAAATATGAATCCGTCTGTAAAAATATTTTCGGGCATCAGTTCTAATAAGCTGGCAGAAAAAATTGCCAAGCGTTTTGGTGCTCCGCTGGGAAAAATAAATATCCAGAAATTCAGTGATGGGGAATT
>Ga0364859_10594_pt1 | contig 16220 bp, 14 predicted proteins | sample ExccelAu500001D3_FD_206911 | JGI IMG/M metagenome (GOLD analysis project Ga0364859, IMG submission 206911) | Enriched cells from Trout Bog Lake Hypolimnion, Wisconsin, USA - BchlTB.Aug20.5000.01 .D3 | ecosystem: Environmental > Aquatic > Freshwater > Lake > Hypolimnion/Profundal zone | place: USA...
CAGGTTTTTGTGGTTAGTGAGGATGGCGCTTCGATCTATTCTGCCTCAAAAATAGCACGCGATGAATTTCCGCAATATGACGTAACGGTAAGGGGCTCTGTTTCAATAGGAAGACGTTTGATGGACCCTTTGGCAGAATTGGTAAAGATTGAAGCAAAATCAATCGGAGTAGGTCAGTATCAGCACGATGTAGATCAGAAACAACTGCAAAAGGAGCTGGATACCGTTGTTGAATCGTGCGTAAACGTTGTGGGCGTAAATCTCAATACTGCCAGCAGTCATATTCTCAATTTCGTTTCAGGTTTAGGGCATGTGCTTGCGCAGAACATTATCAGTTACCGCAAAGAAAACGGGGCATTTACTTCGCGTAACGAATTGAAGAAGGTTCCGCGTTTGGGGCCGAAAGCATTTGAGCAATGTGCAGGATTTCTTCGCATTCCGGGCGCTGAAAATCCTTTGGATACTTCTGCAGTTCACCCTGAAAGATATTCGCTTGTAGAAAAAATAGCCAGGGATAAAGGCTGTAAAGTAGCAGAACTCATTGGCAAACAAAATCTTATAGCAGAGATTGTTCCTGAAAAATACCTGGATAATGAAGTTGGTTTACCAACACTGAATGATATTCTCTCAGAATTAGCTAAACCTGCGCCCGATCCACGTACAGGAATTAAGGTGTTTGAATTTTCCAGCGAAGTATTCACTATGAATGACCTAAAAGTTGGGATGATATTGCCGGGAATTGTTTCAAACATCACGCGTTTCGGTGTGTTTGTCGATGTAGGTGTAAAACAGGATGGTTTAGTGCATATAAGCGAAATCGCTAATCGCTATGTGAGTGATCCTTCACAGGAAGTAAAACTGCATCAGCATGTTAAGGTTAAAGTACTTGAGGTTGATATTCCAAGAAAGCGGATTGCATTTTCTATGAAGCAAGTTGATTCATGAAATGATGAAAAAGTAATTAAATATTATTGTTGGCAACAATTTTGTTACTGTATTTGTAGTTCGATAACTAACTGGGAAAATTTATACCCGACGTTTTCAGAATGTTTGGGTGTGGTTTTTCTTTTTTACCAATGAGCATCTGCCAATAAAACTTGCAGAAGTTCTTATTGCGGAGAACAGAATGGTAATTATAAATGCATGGGAGGTATATCATGGAAAAGCTGAATAAATTGAAAATAGACAAAGTATGGTTTGATGCTGAAAACATCTATATACTTGTAAGTGATGGAACACAAAAAAGTCACCCACTTCGATGGTTCGACAGGCTTTGGAATGCGACTCCAGAACAGCGTGAAAAATACGAAATAGGCAACTGGGGTGATTCAATTCATTGGCCGGAATTAGATGAAGATTTAAGTCTCGAAGGATTTTATTCCTATAACAAAGATGAAATAGAGCAACAAAATGAGGTATCCAAAGTGTTCCGCCAATTTCCATCTATAAATATTACGCGCTTTGCAGAACAAGCTAAAATTAACCGTAGTCTTATGGCAAGCTATGTATGCAATGAAAAGAAACCCGGCATTAAAAATAAAAAGCAAATCGAAGCAGCCTTGCATCAATTAGGCAAAGAACTATTGGCAGTAAAATTATAGAAATGATTTCATGAATGATCAATTCTTCCTTTCCGTTAAGAGTCGATACATAAAGTTTGGGTGCCTGCCCCTCTTATTAATTATAGGGTTTTCTTTTAACTCTAACGCTCAAACAAATAGCAGCCCTTCAATTAAAATCAGCGATAATGGACGCTATTTTACTGACGGAAAAGGTAAACCATTGTTTTGGCAAGGCGATACGGAATGGGACCTTTTTCAACAACTAACATTTTCAGAGGCTAGAGCATTGCTGACTGAGAGGCGGAAACAAGGCTTTAATTTCTTCCAGGTAATGGTAACAGGAGTTTTCCCGGAGTGGGCTCAAATGACCAAAAGCGAATCCTGGAAAGGATCATTGGCCTGGCTAAATGATAATCCGCTTACTCCCAATGAAGATTACTTTAGGCGAACTGATTCGATTGTTGCATTTGTTGAAAAGAATAACCTGTTCCTCGTTGTAGGTGTTTATCATGCACAGGATGTTGACAAGGGAAGGATTTCAATGCAAAATGCCAGGCAATGGGCCTATTGGCTGGCAAAACGTTATAAAGATTCAAAGAATATCATCTGGAGCATGTATCCTCATCCCGTTGATGCCTCTAAACCTATCATTGAAGCAACGGTACAGGGTTTAAAAGAAGGTGACGGAGGAGCGCATTTGATTACCATGCATCCCGATCCTTCGCCAACTTCATCAAGCTTTATGAATTCAGCTTCATGGCTTTCGTTCAATACATTGCAATCTTGGAGCACCAATTTCTCCAATTATGATATGGTTAAGGCTGATTACGAAAAAACACCAGCAAGACCTGTGGTGGATGGAGAAGCAAGATATGAAGAAGAAGATGGCACAACTGCTTTTCAATCGCGTGCTCCCGGGTACTGGGCTTGCCTTGCGGGAGGATTCTGTTCTTACGGACACCGGGATAACTGGAAATCACCGAAAACCTGGAGAAATTGGTATAATACACCCGGAGCAAAACAGATGAAGATATTTGGTGACATCTTCAGATCAATATCGTGGTGGAAATTAATTCCTGATCAGTCTGTTTTTGTAAACCAGATCAAAGGTGATGCCATAGCGCGGTCTGCAGATGGAGATTGGATATTGGCTTACCTGACTCGTCCGGAGAGTATTACAATCAAAATGGACAAGATAACCGAATCAAGATCAGCAGTAGCATGGTGGATTGATCCGTTAACGGGCAATAAATCAAAGATAGGGGAATTCCCAACCCCAGAAAACCACAGCTTTTCTCCACCAAAGGGGTGTGAAGATGCAATCCTTCTGATAACAAAATAAATCTAAACCTCTATTACATAATGCGGATAATTCTAAGGGCAATATCGACTGAATATTCAGGGGTAGTAAATTTATGGGTAACTTTATTTTCAGTGAAATATTCCGACCGAATAATGGTTCCTGTTGCAGGGTTGACCCAATCAGCCCGATAAGTTCCCCTCGGGATATCAATCGTGATCCCTTCCTTGTATTTTCCTGGCTGCACCTGATAGTAAAAAAATGAGGAAGGACTGTCGTTTGGGTTCTTAGAATGATGCAAATAGAAGGCATACTGTTTGCCAGGTTCACTGATGCTCCTTACATAAGGTTTAGCTGTTGTGTTGTTCAGCGTGTAAGAAGAATTTTGTCGCATTCTGATAAAATCAAGATTGTACATAAACGTCTTTAGGACCTTAAGTTGTTTGAGAATTTTATTATTCTCCGTCCCCGAGGCATCTTCATTGTGAGTAGTATAAAGGCTATTGAGCTGATTAAAACTTCCTCCTCCCCCGACAACAAACTCCCATGCTTCTACACGCGAATCATCAAGTGCGTTCCCTTTGTAATAGCCCATCGGATAGATGACGGTCTCGTTGAATTCGATCATCTTTGCCTGCTTGTACTTAGAATCGAGCAGTTTGAATGCACCAACCTGATTTATGTCTTGCCATGCATATTGACCAACGATTACAGAAACGCGGGGGTCAGCTGAGAAATCTACAACACCCTGTGTAGCGCCTCCTTCGACTTGTTGGGCGATAAGATGTTTTTTGGATAATGTGCTTTCTGTTTCCAGAACTGTATTTACCATCTCATTAATCCACGGAACTACGTCAACAGCCATAGTTCCGGGTCCCACTCCGCTGATAATGGTTGGTTCATCAATGACTTCGATGATTACATTGTCAAATTCGTTTACTGCTTCGGTAATTTTATGGACATATGATTTCTGATATCCAACCAGTTTTGGGTCTTTTAAGGTTTGAAATTCATTATGCTTACAAAAGCCAACATTGTTTATATTGCAGTTCCCATTCAAGGGCTGAAAATCCCACATCCAAGGCTTTACAGCGTTGTATAAACAAACTTCTACGACAATTCCTTTGGTTCCGGCATAAGAGATGAAATCCTTTAACCGCTTGAAATAATCCGGGTTCCACGTGTCAAGATCGAACTTATTTCCTCCTTTGCTGTATCCCGGAATGTTGCTACGCCCCCACGGTAAACAATGACGATTGTCTGCAGGCCCGATACTTTGGTTCTTAAACCACTTATCCTGCATCTCAAAATAAGCCCCCGTATAAATACGCGTATAGTTTGCTCCACCTTCCGCTAATGCATCAAGGTACTTTACATAGTCAAAATCTAAGTTTAATACCGCCCCATAAATTTCAGCCGAAGTTATTAATATGGTTGGCTTCCCATTAAAAAGATAATAGTGGGGGTTAGCCGGGTGAAGTTTAATTGGCTCAGCGTTTACTCTTAGAATGACAATTATTCCCAAAAGAATGATAATGTGTTTTTTAATCATAGGTATATTCAGGTTAAAGTTAAAATTCAGATTAGATTGTTCTAAAAATCTACTTATCTAATTAAGACAGTTGCTACAAATCCACTATAAGTTGAATAGAACTGATAATCCTTAAGTTCTTTGACAAAAGAAATAACCAATTTCTGAGTCTACCAATTTACAGAGACCTGATTTCTCCTGAATAAATTAATATCCTCAAGTTTAAAACAGTCTCCCAGCCTAATTTTCCAGGAGTAATAACTAACTTACTTATAGAATATTTACCCTATTATCTCTTAATTCGCTTAATCCTTAGTGCAATATCGATTGCATATTCCGGAGATGCGAGCACCTGGTTACCTTTAGTAACCGTAAAATTCTTACCCTGAATGACTTGACCATTCGCTGGATTAATCCACTCTGCCCGGTATTTACCTTCAGGGAAAGTCATCACATACTTTTCTTTATATTTTCCCGGCGTAACATCATACGAAGTCTCCCTTTTACAGGTACTGTGATGAAGATACATAGCATATTGATTTCCTGCTTCACTCATCGCCCTGCAATAAGCTCCTGCTGGAATCCCTTCAACAATAAAACGTTTATCAGGATGCATCTTTATAAAATCAAAACTATAAATAAACGCTTTTAAGTTTGCTAAAGCATTACATACTTGCGTATTATCTTCTGTTTTCCCCCCCGGGTTTTTTACGGTATAGATTCCATTCAGCTGATTAAATCCAGCTCCGCCCCCCACGATGAATTCCCAAGCTTCGACCCTTGAGGCAGCTACTTTATCATTGTTCTTTCCGTACCAGGCAGGATAATAATCAGTTTCGTTGAACTCAATCGCTTTATTGCTTCCATATTTACGATCAAGCGCCTGCATACCTCCCATCTGATCCCCTGCTGCCCAAACATATTGCGCCACAATCAGGGATACATCCGGATGACCGGAAAAATCTACAGGTCCATCTACCGGCCCTTCAAGTTGCTGGGCTATTATATGCTTCTGTGGCAAATCACTCTCTGCTTTCTTAATTACTTTCACAACATGATTAATCCAAATTCCTGCCAAATCAATAGGAGTTCCATTAATAAGGGGTTCATCGCATATTTCAAGAATCACATTATCAAAAGAATTTACCTCCTTTACAATCTTATTGACATAATCGTCCTCTCTTTTTACCAGGTCAGGGTATTTTAGCGTCTGAGCATCATTAAAACTGCAATTACCCTCACCCTGTATATTATTTTTGAAGTAAAGCGGAGAGATAGGCCATGTATCGTCGTATTGGGCATTATAAAGACAAATTTCTACCACAATTCCCCGTTTTGATGCTTTAGAAATAAAATCTTTTAAGCGGGAAAAATAATCAGTATCCCAGCTATCGAGATCAAATAGATTACCTCCCTGAGCGTATCCGGGCTTATTGCTTCGTGCCCATGGAAGAATCAATTCTTCTTGTTTAACCCCTAAGGTGTTACCCTTTATAAATTTATCTTTGGGTTCAAACAATGCACCCGGATAAATGCGGGTATAGTTTAATCCATAAGATTTTAAAGCATCGAGATAGGCTTCATAATCAAATTCCTGGTTTACAACAGCTCCATAATGTTCAGCTGATGTTATCAGGATAGTAGGCTGACCTTTATACAGGAAATAATGAGGATTGGAAGGACAGAGTTTTATAGGTTCCCCACTCATCTTCAAAACGAAAATAGTTATAGCAATAACTATTGTTAACAATTTCCTAATCATAATATACCCTTACCCTTCTTTTAAAATCAATCGCCCCATTATTTAAAATAGACAAGTAATATTCTTGAGCTACTTGTGCACAGAATCTTACTGTTCGTCTTTTACCGCTATCAGTCAAATACATCAATACCGACGTACAGATTATTCATTAATTGGAACTTTACCCCATGTTACGGCAATATTAATAATTTTTTGATATAAATAATAATTTGAAAGAGATTAAATAAAAATAAATTTATAAGTAACGAGAATTAAGAGTTAAAATATGATGCGTCCAAATGCCGAAGCCATGATATGATTATAGCGAACCGATGAAAAAAGTCAGCTGAATGCCGAAGGCATGTCATAATTATGTCACCACTTCGTGGTTTAGCAAACTTTGAGCATTTTCAGGCTATAATAATGACAACCCTTCGGGTTTAAGATAACTCAACTCTTAATTCGCATAAGTAATGGGAATTTATAGATGTCGCATTCTCATATCCGGTATAAGCGGAATATTTTTAAAATAATAAACACAAAACCTGTCACCTTCGTTCTGGAGTCGTATTAGATTAGCGTTAGGGTTAAGGTCGTGTTGGGTACAGACTTAAGAATAATAAATAATATAACGATTTGGGCTGTCCCTCATGAGCTTTGTGTCATTTGTTTTATGTCAGTTATTTCATCCTGTACGAACGGTATTCGGCTTCCCTGTGATATAATGACTTAATGACTTTATCTATCTCGAATGCACGGGATAACAGGCCTTTTCAGCCAATTCCCTGTTACAACATTATTTCATTTATTGTACTCAAGGCACGCCCGAAAAGAACCTTTAGATCATTTATTTATGCAAATCATTGTTGAGTTGTATTAAACCCGAAGGGAAGCGATTATTACAGCATGACGAAGTGCGACCGCAACATAATCACGATGGGGTGGCATTTTTATGCCATGCCTTCGGCATTTACATTATTACCATTGTCCATTGATCCCGATAATAATATCATACCTTCTGCATTAAAATGCTGGATCTCTTCAACTCTTAATTCGCATTATTTAGATATTTCTACAATATTATGAATTTTAAGTTCCGGGATAATGAATTTAGCTTTCCCATTATCGAAATCAAATTTAAGCTTTTTACCGCCCGGTTGCAATATAACAAATTGGGGTTTTGTTCCAAGCATCACTGAAACCTCCAGGTCTCTGATAGGCTGGATTTCGTCAAATCCAAAAAAATTAGGATTGGAATGATCTCCGCCGGTATTGATTAAATTAACCATCATCTTTCCGTTTTTCATTGTCGGTACAACGTGTACATGATGCGATCCTTTTATTTCAACGAGTGGCAAAGGATAAAGCGACTTGACAATACCGGAGAGAAAATCCCTTATAACGTAAGAGTTACTCATCCTGTACGTATTTCCAAGATCAGCGTAAACACAGGCAATTTTCCCTTTCCCATAATTGGTAATTGTAGCTGCCGGTCCTGCAGGGTAACGAAAATCCGCTCTTGAATATGCTGAAGCAAAGAGCTTGCTCTCACCTGATAATTCAACCTGACGGAAATTCGATTTGAGCTGAAACATATGATTATTATACCCAATACGATTACGCGAATTATCAAAGATTTCTTTTTCTTTCACTCCGGCGAATTCATCAAACATACGCGTAGCTTTTGCCCCTATTACCAGAACGTTACCACCTTTCCTGACGTATTCCAATAACTTGGTTTTCATTTCCGGTTCAATGGTCTCCCATTCGGGAATGACAATAACGGGATATTGATCCATATTGTCCTTCAATTGATGTGTCATCAGCACTTCTACAGCATTCTGGCCATCGAGAAAAGCCGATAACAGTCCCTGGATCCCATCGGTATCAGTCTCTCGGTAAATAGCATAAGTTTGATTTTTCCATCCTGCTGTTGAATACAGGAGTGCAATCTGGGGAATAGGCACTGCTCTGAAGCAAAATTCCTTGCGGGGGATGATAAAATCGGCAACATCTTTGATTACATTAAATACAACCGGTGGAAATGACAAATCATCATCCTGTTGAAAATAAACCTGGTACCCGCCGCCCATTGAGATAACTTCGGCGCCCTCCTGGCAAAGCTGTGTAGCTGGTTTATGGTTGATGTACGAAGTTTTCGCTCTCCAGTCGTAAGTAAAATCCCAGGATAGTAAATCCCATGGCTTTCCTTGTTTTGCAAGACACCTTGAATTCCATACCGCCGAATTCAGCGCATTAAAAGAATTTAAATCACCTGAAAGAAAATCCACTCTGGCGGTCACAGGCTCAGGCATCATAGAACTAAATGCCCAGTTTGAACAGATCTGAAAATCAGGTTTGTAAGCATGGAGAACCGATGTGTAATGGTTGAGATAACTGATGAATTTCTGTCGGTTAAATTCAAGGTAAGCTCTGTAATTTGGATCTTTATAAGTTAATGGAAAATACGTAACTCCCGGTTGTTTTAAATACTCTGCTTTTGCAGCAGGCTGGTAATCAGGCTCAAGCGACCAGCATTCGCCATCGACCCAGGCTCCGTCAACATGATATTTATCAATCAGCTCTTTAATTTGAGGAATAAGAAGCTTATCTACATAATTACCCCAAAGACTTGTGTGCACGCTGTCACCTTTTCCCTCACGGGTATAACGGCCCTCTTCGGGATGAAGCCGAACATAATTATTGTCAATCACACCCGAATAATGAACGAATAGGGCTACATTGTGCGCTTCAGTTACTTTTCTGATCAAGGCAAGTGGATCTTTATCATAACTTGCTGCCTGTTGTCCCACAAGTGTAGGATATGATGAAACCCCTGGGTGGCCTTTGCAATCCACCTGAATATAATCAGGGCGGGCATCTTTGAGAAGAGAGTCAACCATTCCTTCCGTAAGGGTTTTGCCCAAATGAGATTCATTTAATTCAGAATGGTGATCAAAATGCAGGCCCCAATAAGAATCTGACCTTCGAAGTTTATGAGAATTCTGACCAAGTGCAATTGTAATGGACAGATAAAAAATAAGTGTACTGAAAAATTTCATATTTGCTGATAATAAGCTGATTACTAATGCTATTTTAAAATCATTGCATTTTACAAATGTACTATTATTCCTCAAAGTACTATTTGAATAACTCATCTCCTACTGAAGCGGAAATAAGATTTAATACAAATTGTACTGCTAAGGGATCATAAGCCGGGAGTTCGGGCTTGTTTCGCGGAGGAATGACCTTCTCATCGAGACGTCCATCAGTAATCATCTGGCATAAAATTAGTTTGCCCTTCCCTCCATTTGGTTTCACTTCGACAACAGGGGTTCGAACGGGATTTTTACCTGCAATCACATAAGCCGAAATGTTAACATCTTTCCCTTCGAATCGCATATCAACCGCCGGAATACTAACACCAAATAATCCATTCAAAGAATAAGAACCTTCTGAAGGAAGATCGTAATTCAAATCCTTTATACTCCTTTCAGGAATAAAATTTGTCTCTGGTGACAACGCTTTAATAAATTTAACGTTCAAATCATAGGGCATTTTAATTTTAAATTCAGCCCCCTCCTTTAATTCCAGGGGACCAAAATCAACAAGGATAACCGACATACCTCGTTTCAGCGCCCTGTCTATCAACTGTTGTGCCTCTTCATCCTTCTCCTTCAATCGTTGCAACGTCTTTTTCCCGCAAAGAACTACCTGTCCAAAAGCTATTGAGGGAGCTTTTATGCCCCAGGTGTCGACAAAACTTTCCAACCCTTCCTCCCATTCAGGGGTGACAACCTGAATCTTCGATAATCTCGCTGATTTATGAGGTTCTATAACAGTAAACTTAAAGAAAGATAAGTTTTCATTGATGAGACCATTATTAGGGATTGTAAGTGTATAACTTCCTGGAAGCTGTGGAACCGGAACCATAAATGGGACCTTAAATTCCTGTCCTTTATTTAACTCCAAATTGATCCGGGAATTCCATATCTTTTCATTATTTGAGTTTACAACAACAATATCCTGCTTAACATTTACCGGATTATCTTTCAGATTCTTAAACGAAAGAGTTATCCTGATCATGTTCCCTTTTACATAATTATGATAACTGTCGCCGAACTTTACAACATAGTCCTCCTGCCCTTCTGCAGCTGCCATTCCATTAACATTCAACCGACTAAACAGAAGAAAAACTGTAATAAAGTAAAATATGAAACTATTTTTTTTCAAGTGAATAATTGCTTACTAAAATTCTACGAATTTAGACGAATTACTCGAACTATTCAGGTGTACGACAAAATACCCTTTCTTCTCACTTATTCCCTTAGTAGAAGAGGTACGTAATACATCAAAGGCCTTATTCCCTTCTTTTAAATCTATATTAATAAAGGAATAAGGGAAATTCATGCATCGATTTGAACTTTTCTACCAAGGGAATAAGGGAATTATGTCGTACACTTAACTATACAGCCTTCGTGTTAATTAATTCGTGAAATTTCTCCACTGAAACTAAATTAATTCTCCGGATTACCATAAGTAAATGAAACAAACGCAACTCTTTCCCCATCCGGGCTCCACGAAGGCACATTCATCGTTCCCTGTCCGCCATATATGTATGCTACTACTTTAGGCTTAGGGCTGTCAGTAGCCTGCAATCGCATCAGTACCCTTTTATTTGCAGGATGCGATCCTGCCGAAACATCATCAGGGTACGAAATATAAATCATACTTTTCCCATCAGGAGAAATATGTGCAAACCAATCATTGTAATTACCAAAGCTGATTTGCTCCTGGTGAGATCCATCGGGCAACATCCTCCATATTTTCATTAATCCTGAACGCACAGAATTAAAATAAATGAATTTCCCATCCGGGGAATACTCAGGTCCGTCATCAAGCCCTTGAGCATCAGTTAATCTGACTTCTTCACCCCCTTTTGATTTAATTGAATAAACATCAAAATTGCCATTCCGCTCTCCGCAGTAAACCAGCGTTTTACCGTCTGGAGACCAGCCATGCATGTAAGATGGAACATTTTTGGTGATGGAAGTTGGCGACCCACCTCCCACCGGAACTGTGTAAACCATTGATCCTGAGCTTCCATCAGCTAACTTAGCGCCGCTCGAAATAGCAAGCATTTTTCTGTCAAATGAAAGGCAGTGATCATTGTTACAATTGTTTACGTTACCGGTATTGATCTTTACGGGAGTCTTGCTGTTGATTTGTAACTTATAAAGATTTCCTCCGGCATTGTAGATTAAAAACTTTCCATCCTTCGACCAGTTTGGCGCTTCAAGATGATCGGGAGTCGTATAAATTACTTTGCGAATACCCGTTCTAATATCCAATATTTCAATACGGCTTGCAGCAGGCTTTACATTTGCATTCTCTTTGGCAGGAACATCAATCCTTACATTATAAAAATCTGCCTTTTCAATTACGTCAGGATTGTGTGAACAAAGAAATAACCCAACATACACGGGATTGGTAAAGACCATTTTTATCCTCGATGCTTCAATGAAGGGCTCACCGATTTTAGCCGTCCGCATGATCACGGTATCTCCTTTCCGCTCAAGCTGAATAACTTCAGGAGCCTTGACTTCAGATTTTATTGTTTGTGTATCTTCATTTTCGCCCGGACGGAATTGTAAGGATGTAAGTCCTTCACCATGAATGACTGCATCAGCATACCGCGCACCGGAATCAAGATTTTCCCTGATCATTATCCCAATCTTCCGGTGAGGTTCAGTACCTTTTCCTTCAAATTTGCAAAATGAAGTAACAATCATATCGCCTTCCATCTTTAGCGAAGCAAACTGGAATTCATCACCCTTGAACCACATATTTTTACCGCTTCCGGTGAGAGTGTACTCCTGGGTTGATGCATTGTAAGCTGTTGATCCATTATGTTTTGGTTTGCCGATATCCTGAATATTGTCAAAAATCCCTTGCTTCAAACCTTTTTGTGCCAAACAACACGAAAGAGTAAAAATCAGAAAAAAAGTGATTAAGGTTAGTGTTTTCATAGAATTTGGTTTTCCTGCCACAAAAACACTAAATCTCAAAGTTTCACTAAGCATAAAATCCTTTGTGAAGCTTTGTGCTTTAGTGACCTGGTGGCCTTATTGTTTACATTTAATGAAACATAAAAATTCGTGATAAAGATGTAAATGTATAAAAAGAAATCATTATTCTCGTGTAAAACAGATCACCGCACTATTATTATTCAGGAATGCGGAATACCAACGCTATACCAACTCTATACCAACTCTATACCTATCCCCTACTCCATTAGCTAATCACTCTTCCAATTTTCTTTGCACAATAAATCTAAAAATCCATTGTACTTTGCAAAATGTAAAATATATTTGTCATATTGTAAAACATACTAATCTTATTAAAATGGAAAATCAGCAAAATTTTCAACCAAAGTTTCGATTGCTTCCTAACTATTTTAAAAAAATTGGAATAGGTTTCGTTTTATTTGCATTCATAATTTTAATCCCTTTGTTTCACTACTGGAAAACACTTGAATTCGCTGGAAATTACAAGCAATTTTTTTATGTGCCTTTTTTTGATATTCTCATCCTTGGATTATTGCTTTATTCGATGGCAAAAGAAAAAATAGAGGATGAATTGATTGTGCTAATTCGATTACAATCAATAGCAAAAGCTTTTATAGTCGGAATATTTTTTGTTATAGGCTGGCAATTAGGAGAATTCTGGAATGATTATATTCAGGAAATTAAAGGCTCAGTGTTTCAGAGCTTCGGTGTTTTGATTGTAATTATTTGTATACTAATAAGTTACATATTGACTTTTAACTCAATGAAGAAAAAAATGTAATGAAGAACACAATCAAAGTTGAGCGTGCAAAATTGAATATCACTCAATCGGAACTTGCTGAAAAAATCGGCGTTTCACGGCAGACTATAAATTCTATCGAAATAGGTAAATATGTTCCTTCCACTACTTTAGCCCTAAAACTGTCAAAACTTTTTAAAATTACTGTAAATGAAATATTTGAATTAGAGGAAAATGATTAGCCTGCCTTTATTATTCCTAAAATTATTCCCTCATAAGCATTGAAAAACTGAGAAGATTTCTTATATTTGGTAATAAGACGTTCTTAAGATGTTCTTAATATCTTATTCAATCTCAATTATCTAACTTTAAAAATGTTGTTATGGGAAAAGGAGATAAAAAGTCAAAAAGGGGTAAAATTGTTCTCGGAACCTATGGCGCTCGCAGACCCAGGAAAGAAACAAAGAAAATAATTGCACCTTCTTCACCTCACGTTGAAGAAAAAATAGAGGCTGAACCTGAAGTAAAAATGAGTTTGCCGAAGAAAAAATTAAAGACAGCAGCTTCTCACTGATTTAGTAATTGCAACCCCTTGTCCTCCATGTGAATTCAATCAACCCATGATTGAATAAAGCTATCTCATATCACTTAAGTGGTGGAGGTATTCAAATCATCTCATCCATACATCAGCACATCAAGACATCAAAACATTCACCTTGATTTGCATAATTGTCATTAAAAAAGACTAATTTTGTTCTATTAATCACCTAATATCCTGAGTTATGGTCCCAATAGTAATTCTTGTCATCGTCGTTCTGATTATCCTTTGGGTGATTGGAATTTACAACCGTATCGTAAGTTTGCGCAACAGGCGCCAGAATGCTTTTGCCGATATCGATGTTCAGCTTAGGCAACGACATGATCTCGTTCCCCAGTTGGTCGAAACTGTAAAGGGTTATGCCACACACGAAAGGGAGCTGCTTACCAAAATTACGGAAGCGAGAAGCGCCGCTATGAGCGCTTCCTCTATCGATGAGAAAATAAAAACCGAGACACAGCTTTCTGCGGCATTGCAAGGTTTAAAGGTTGCAGTTGAAGCATATCCTGATCTGAAGGCAAATCAAAACTTCCTCAGGCTCCAGGATGAATTAAGCGATATTGAAAACAAACTCGCAGCCGTACGCAGATTCTTCAATTCCGCAACAACTGAATACAATACGAGTATCGAAACATTCCCAGCCAATATGATCGCCAATAGCTTTGGATTTAAACGTGAAACCATGTTCGATCTTGGTGAACAAAGGGTAGCAATGGAAGAACCTCCGAAAATCAGCTTTAATTAATGACTTACGTTGGGATACAATCTCAGATCTGGAAAAATAATACCAACAGTATCCTCCTGATCATTGCCTTTCCCATGGTATTGTTGGGGATGGTGTACGCATTTTTGTATTTCTCCAATTATTATTTGCAGCATCGTTACGAACAGATGTATTCAATCAATGAGGCATTTATGAATACGATGCCCGCGGTACTGATTGGGGTTGCCATTTGGTTCCTGATTGCATGGTTCTTTCACACGTCTTTGATTCAATACGCCACAGGTTCCAAACCACTTGAGAGGCGTGAAAATATGAGGGTTTACAATCTTGTCGAGAACCTATGTATGACGCAAGGGATGAAAACCCCCAGGATTTATGTAATCGAGGATGATTCCATGAATGCCTTTGCCAGCGGAATAAATGAGAATACGTTTTCTGTTTCACTTTCCCGGGGCATCATTAACAGACTCGAGGACGATGAACTTGAAGGTGTTATCGCTCACGAACTTACGCATATCCGTAATCGTGATGTAAGGCTGTTGATCATTTCGATCATCTTCGTGGGAATCTTTGCTTTTCTTGCACAGATGGTTTTCCGCAGTATTCAGTTTGGGGCTTTCTCGCGCCGAAACAACAAAGGCAATGTACCAATAATGTTAATTGCTCTTGTGATTGCTGCCATCAGCTATTTTATCGCCATCCTTTTAAGATTTGGCATTTCGCGTTCGCGTGAATATATGGCGGATGCAGGCGGCGCTGAGATGACGCGTAAACCCTATGCTTTAGCCAATGCCCTTCGCAAAATCAGTTCGGATCCTTACATAGAAGCGGTTAAGAACCGTGATGTAGCGCAGCTCTTTATCGAAAATCCTGAACATGAAAAAGAAGAAAAGGGGTTCTCTTTCAGCAGCCTTTTCAGCACACATCCCCCCATCAAAAAACGGATAGAATTATTGGATCAATTTGCTTGATAGAATGACTGATTTTTCAACTAAACTTGAACTTCGGATCGACTGGAGTGAAATAGATGCCTTCGGACATGTAAACAATCTGGCTATCTTAAAGTATGTTCAGGCTGCAAGAGTAATTTACCTGGAAAGAATTGGCCTGATGCAATCACAATCAGAATTAAAAATTGGTCCTATCTTAGCTTCTATAAGCAGCCAATTCCGTAAACCTTTGTTCTATCCCGGGCAGGTAACAGTTTATTCTAAAGTAGATTTAGTCAAAAATACAAGTTTCAGGATTCATCATGAAATTTATAATGATAAAGATGAACTTGCGGCAATTGTACAGGATATCATTGTGTACTATGATTTCAATAAAAATATCAAATTGATTATTCCGGAGGACATCAGGGAAAAGATTGCCGGTGCGGAAAACTGACACATTGAATTAAGCATTGCAACCTGCTGATTTGATAAATGATTTTGAGGTTTTGTGTTAAGAATTATCACTCAATCGAGCTTAAAAGATTGAAATGTTTCTTATCTTTGATAAAAATGATAATAAGATGAAAACACTGATTATCTTTTTAATCATGATAGTTGTTATTCCGGCTTTCCCCATTAAGGCTCAGGAACAACAAGTTGTGCCTTATACCCTTGCCGATCGTGATCGCGCTATACGTACTGAAATTAAATTGGAAGCTCTGGAAACAAAAATGGACACAAAATTTGATGCCGTAAATTCAAGGATCGATTTAATGTTTTGGGTGATGGGATTACTTGCGGCACTGGTTCTCTTTAATCTTGGATATACGATCTGGGACAGGCGTACCGCATTAAAGCCAGCGCTTGACAAAGCCGATGCTGCAGATTTCAGAAGTGTAAACATTACAAGGGCTTTGCGCGATTATGCAAAGGAGCACCCCGATTTAGCCAATATCTTAAAAACTCACGGATTGCTTTAAGCAGGAACTTTACAAAAAAAACTATGAAACAAATGAGATTATTGA
>Ga0364859_10561_pt2 | contig 16073 bp, 13 predicted proteins | sample ExccelAu500001D3_FD_206911 | JGI IMG/M metagenome (GOLD analysis project Ga0364859, IMG submission 206911) | Enriched cells from Trout Bog Lake Hypolimnion, Wisconsin, USA - BchlTB.Aug20.5000.01 .D3 | ecosystem: Environmental > Aquatic > Freshwater > Lake > Hypolimnion/Profundal zone | place: USA...
CACGTGAACTATGTATGCAGATTGTTACTGAGATCGAATTGTTCAAGAAATTTTTGCCGGGCATGAATGTCGTGGCAGTTTATGGAGGTGCATCCATTGGTTTACAGATCCGTGACCTGAAAAGAGGTATTCAGATCGTAGTAGCAACACCGGGCAGGCTGATTGACCTGATCGAAAGAAAAGCCATCAACCTGGAAAAGATCAAATATGTGGTACTGGATGAAGCTGATGAAATGCTGAACATGGGCTTTAAGGATGATATTGAATTTATTCTGGAAAATACACCTGAAAGAGAAGCGACCTGGTTATTTAGTGCAACCATGCCTCCGGAAATCCGTAGGGTGAGCAAGCTGTACATGAAGCATCCGCATGAAGTAACTGTTGGTAAGATGAATACTGCCAACAAGAATGTGGATCACCAGTATTTTGTTGTGAATGCCCATCACCGTTATGAAGCACTGAAAAGGCTGATTGATTTTAATCCGGGTATCTATGGTATCATCTTCACAAGAACCAAGATCGATGCACAGAATATTGCAGAGAAACTTACCCGTGAAGGATATGATATTGATGCATTGCATGGTGACCTTACCCAGCAACAGCGTGATAAAGTAATGGGAGAGTTCAGGGATAAGACCTTACAGCTACTGATTGCAACCGATGTGGCGGCCAGGGGTATTGATGTAAAGGAGATCACCCATGTTATCAATTACGAATTACCGGATGATATCGAAGTATATACCCATCGCAGTGGACGTACCGGTCGTGCCGGTCATACAGGGATCTGTATGAGTATTGTACACAGCAAGGAATCGTATAAGCTGCGTAGTATTGAAAAGATGATACAAGTGCCTTTTCATAAACTGGAAATACCCAGTGGAAAAGATGTTTGCCGCAAGCAGTTCTATGCTTCCATGGATAAATTACTGCAGACAGACATCAGTCATGGTGATTATGAAACCTATCTCCCTATGTTGGAAGAAAAGTTTGCAGATGTTTCTAAGGAAGAAGTGTTGCAGAGATTGGCTGCACTGGAATTCAACCGCTTTTTGAAATATTATGAGAATGCTGAAGACCTGAACATGCGTGAAGTACGCAGGGAAAGAAGGGATCTCAACAGCAGGGATAGGGAATCGCCAGATCAGGGAAGGAGAAGGGATAGCAGGGATGTAAGGACCAATACTTCCTTTAATACCGGTGGTGAATATGCACGTCTTTTTGTGAACCTGGGTACCAAGGATGGTTTCTATAAAGCCAGTTTCCTGCAGTTTATCCTGGATTTGAGTGACCTTAAAAAAGAAGTGCTGGGAAGGATCGATATGAAAGAAATGAATAGCTGGATAGAAGTGGACAAAAAAGTAGCGAACCAGATGGTGAAAGCCATTGATGGTAAGAATTACAGGGGCAGGAAGATCAGGATGAATGATGCTAACAGCAGGTAGATGCAGATCGTACAAAATGGGATACCCCACAAGGGTATCCCATCTCTATAACTTATAACTTACAATGCAAATGGAACAGACACTCGAACAACAAAAAAGCATCCTTGATGTATGGAACAAGAGGCCATTGATCATCAGTGGTCCATGCAGTGCAGAAACAGAAGACCAATTGATTTCTACTGCTACCCGTTTAGCAGCTACCGGAAAAGTGGATATGATCCGTGCCGGTATCTGGAAACCCCGTACCCGCCCGGGCAGTTTTGAAGGAGTTGGTACCAAGGGATTACCCTGGTTGCAGAAGGCCAAAGAACTGACTGGTTTACCGGTTACAGTGGAAGTGGCTACCGGAAAACAAGTAGAAGATGCTTTACACTTTGGAGTGGATGTTTTATGGATTGGTGCACGTACCACCGTTAACCCCTTTAGTGTTCAGGATGTTGCAGATGCATTGAGAGGTGCTGATGTACCAGTTTTGATCAAGAACCCCATTAATCCGGATCTGGAATTGTGGATCGGTGCACTTGAAAGAGTAGCAAAGGCTGGAATCAAAAATATCGGACTGATACATCGTGGATTCAGTTCTTATGGTAATACAGAATACCGTAATGCCCCCATGTGGCACCTGGCAATTGAAATGAAGAGAAGGTATCCTGATACTTTACTGATCAATGACCCTTCACATATCTGCGGCCGCAGGGATATTTTGGCTGAAGTGGCACAGGAAGCCATTGACCTTGATTTTGATGGCTTGATCGTTGAAAGTCATATTGATCCGGATAATGCCTGGAGCGATGCCAAACAACAGATCACTCCCGAAAAATTGGGTGAAATGATCAGCAATCTCCATTGGAGAAAAGAAGATGTTGCTTCTGAAGAATACCATGCTGCACTTGAAAAATTACGTCAGCAGATCAACCACCTGGATGATGAACTGATGCAGATCATTGGTCAGCGTATGAAGATCTCTGAAAAGATCGGTACCTACAAGAAGGATAACAATATCACTATCCTGCAAACCAACCGATGGAACAGTATCCTGGAAAGGGCTTTTGCCAAAGGTGAAAAACTGGGACTGAGCAAGGAGTTCATCACCAAGTATTTTGATGCAGTGCATATGGAAAGTATCAATCATCAGAATAAGATTTTCAATTCATAAAATAAAGGCTGGTCAGTTTCCCGGATCTTATGAAGGGATGATGGTGGCCATTCGTGGAAGTTGTGTCTTCCGCTATAGTTATGGAAAAACAGACGTTCAAATTCAGTCATGCATCCACAGATTTTTATTTTGATGCATCATTTAAAGAGCTGAAGGATATTGTATCCCAGGAAAATGCAGTCATTATTACCGATGAACATCTGTATGAACTGCATACTTCAAAATTCAAGGGTTGGGATACGATCGTCTTAAGGGCTGGTGAAGCTTATAAGGTTCAGTCAACGATTGATAGTATCATCGAACAGTTGATCGATCTGGAAGCAGATCGTAAAACGGTCCTAATTGGTGTAGGCGGAGGGGTGATTACAGATATTACAGGTTATGTAGCTTCTGTTTACATGCGTGGAATTGCTTTTGGATTTGTACCAACTTCATTGCTTGCTATGGTAGATGCCAGTATTGGTGGAAAGAACGGAATTGATGTAGGCGTCTATAAAAATATTGTGGGTATTATCCGTCAGCCAAATTTCCTGCTGTACGATGTAAGTCTTTTGAAAACATTGCCTGATAGTGAATGGAGTAATGGTTTTGCTGAGATCATCAAACATGCCTGTATCAAAGATGCTGAGATGTTTGGGTTGCTGGAAAAGTATAACCTTCCCAAAATGCAACGCAATAAAGGCCTTCTTGCAGAATTGATCAGGAACAATGCCATGATCAAGATCAAGGTGGTTATAAATGATGAGTTTGAAAAGGGAGAACGTCGTTTATTGAATTATGGTCATACCCTGGGGCATGCTCTTGAAAACCAGTATGCATTGTCTCATGGACAAGCTGTTGCTATTGGAATGGCTTATGCCTCAAAGATTTCGGAGCTGCTGGTAGGATTTACCGGAAAAGATGCTGTGATCAAGGTACTGGAACAATATGGTTTGCCTTCGGATATTTCTTTCCAAAAATCAAAAGTGTTGAAAATGTTGAAGATGGACAAGAAACGGGAGCGCAGTGAGATCAATTATATTCTGCTGGAAAAGACCGGTAAAGGAATTGTTTTGCCAATACCACTGGATGACCTGGAAAACATATTATTAAGCTTAAAATAAACCGCATAGCGCGTAGAATCCTGTATCATGATCGTAAGAATTAAACCATCCCGGTTATCAGGGGCTATCCATGCAGCTGCTTCAAAGAGTTCTATGCAGCGGGCATGTGCAGCAGCGTTGGTGCGTAAGGGCAGATCGGTTATCGGGAATCCCGGCACTTCCAATGATGATAAGGCTGCTTTAGGGATCATTAAGGCCATGGGAGCAAACTGGTCTATGACCAATAACCAATTGACCATCGACAGCTCAAATGCCATTATACACCAGAGCGGAAATGCAGGGGAAAAACTCTCTATCCATTGTGGAGAAAGCGGATTGAGTATCAGGATGTTTACCCCCATTGTAGCACTTAGTGATGCAAGCATCACCATTGATGGGGAAGGCAGTTTGTTAAAGCGGCCCATGGATTTCTTTGATGAGATCTTCCCACAACTTGGTGTAGATATCCAATCCAAAGGCGGTAAAATACCACTGCATATCCAGGGACCTGTACAACCCCATGAACTAACCATTGATGGCAGTCTGAGCTCCCAATATCTTACCGGATTACTGATGGCATTTTCTATAGGTAATGGAGGTAATGTCAGCAAGGCAGCAAAGGGAAACCAAGCAGAAAACCAAGTAACACTGCATGTAAAGAATTTAAAAAGCAAACCTTATATAGACCTGACTCTGGATGTGATGAAGCGTTTTGGATTGCGGGTTCCTGAAAATATCAATTATGAGCGCTTTGTCTTTGATTACAGCAAAGAGCCGGTTACCGAATCAGGCGATTTGATGTACACGGTTGAAGGTGACTGGAGCGGAGCGGCATTCCTGCTGGTAGCTGGCGCCATTGCAGGACCGATAACAGTTCAGGGATTAGATATTAAATCTACACAGGCAGATAAGAAAATACTGGAAGCATTGATGGATTGCGGTTGCAGTCTGTCGGTTGCTGAAGAACAGATCGAAATAGGACCCGCTGCATTAAAAGCATTTCAGTTTGATGCAACTGATTGTCCGGATTTATTTCCCCCATTGGTAGCGCTGGCAAGTTATTGCAAAGGAATTACAGCGATACAGGGAGTATCCCGGCTGGCACATAAAGAAAGTGACAGGGCCATTACCCTGCAGGATGAGTTTGGAAAGATGGGCGTGAAGATTGAATTGCAGGGCGACCTCATGTTGGTTCATGGAGGAGAAGCTGTGGAAGGGGCCGTTATACATAGCAGACATGATCATCGTATTGCTATGGCAGGAGCAGTTGCAGCACTGAAAGCAAAAGGTGAAATGGTTATTGAAGAGGCACAGGCAGTCAATAAATCGTATCCTGATTTTTACGAACATATCCGTTTATTAGGTGCCTCCGTCAATGAACTGATACCCGAAACACAAAACCACGCAAACCACTAAATCCATAGGCTTTGAATTCATTTGGAAGAATCTACAGGGTGCATATTTTTGGCGAATCACATGGTGAGAGCGCGGGTTTGAATATTGATGGTATTCCTGCCGGTTTGCCATTGAGTGTAGAAGATTTTCTACCCGATATTGAACGCCGTAAAGGAGGTACCCAGAAAGGAACGACACCGAGACAGGAATCGGACCTGCCCATTTTTAAAAGTGGGGTATTCAACGGAAAAACAACAGGAGCTCCATTAACGATCTTATTCGAAAATAATAATACCCGTAGTGGCGATTATGCCAAACAAAGGGAGTTTCCACGTCCCGGTCATGCTGATTTTGTAGCCAACCGAAAATTTGGAGGATATGAGGATTACCGTGGTGGTGGGCATTTTAGTGGAAGGCTTACTGTAGCATTGGTTGCAGCAGGAGTCATCGCTAAAAAGCTATTACTTACCGCTGGAAATAAGATCACTATTCAATCCCGGATCGTAGAAATAGGCGGGGAAGCGGACCTTGAAAAAGGTCTGCAAAAAGCCATTGATGCGAAAGATTCGGTGGGTGGTATCGTTTCCTGTGAGGCAACTGGATTGCCTGTAGGTCTTGGCGAACCCTTTTTTGACAGTGCAGAAAGTCTCATCAGCCATGCGGTTTTTGCCATCCCGGCAGTAAGGGGTATCGAATTTGGTACCGGCTTCCAGGCAGCTCAGATGTTTGGGGCAGACCACAATGATCCAATTGTAGATGCCACGGGTAAAACCAAAACCAATCATGCCGGTGGTATCGTTGGAGGAATTACTAATGGCAATGATATCGTATTTAGAATTGCCATCAAGCCCACTTCATCTACGCCAAAAGATCAGGTAACCCTAAACTGGGAAACCAATCAGCTGGATCATTTTTCAGTAAAAGGCCGTCATGACCTTTGTATCGCATTACGGGTTCCGGTAGTATTGGAGGCTGTAACGGCGATGGTTTTGGCTGATCTGATGCTCCTGGAGCAAAAAATTCCCAGGATCATTGCTTCCTGAAGTGTATAAATTAAAAAAACATGCACAATTATATCATCAATGCCAGTATTCAGATTGTTCCGCTTACGCAGGACAGGCATCCCTATGAATGGGTAGATGAAGCAATTGCCATTATCCAGCAATCGGGGATCCGTTATGAAGTAGGTGCTTTTTCAACAGTGCTCGAAGGTACATATGAAGAAGTAATGCGAGTGATACATGATGTCAATGAACATTTGTATGTGCGGAGCTGTCATGAATGGATCACACAGGTTCAAATACAGATCCGCAGTGGTGCTGATATGACGGCAGATGAAAAAACGGAAAAGTTCAGGCAGTAACGACACAAAGGGGATTGGGGACTAAAAATCAGGCCTGATCCTGTGAAAGGGGGTTAGATTTGTGCCGGTAAGACTTAAGAATGAAGTCTTGGCAGGGTATTTGTTAAAAGGCAGGATTGTGCAGAAACAATATTTAAAAAGGAAGGGATATCCAATCCTATTGATTATATTTCGCTTCCGTTTCTGACGATTTTGGCTTAACAAACAAACCCTTTTGGTTATGAAGCTACTTAGTTGTTTTATTCCGGCTATGTTTTTTTGCATCATTGCCATGTCACAGGATGCAAATACACCCCAGCGTAAACCCAAAGTAATTATTGGTGTAGCCAGCTTTTACAGCAGCAATCTGGATGGAACAGAAACCAGTACTGGTGAGCGATACAGAAATCTTAAAATGTCTGCCGCCAGTAATCATTTCAAATTAAATACCTGGGTTAAAATTACCAACCTAAGAAATAATAAGGTAATCAGGTTGAGGATCAATGACCACATGCATGTTCGTATGGCCAAAAAAGGCAGGGTCGTAGATCTAAGCAGGACTGCAGCTAAACAGCTTGGATTTATCAGCAGGGGACTCACCAGGGTAAAAGTGGAAGAGATCCTTGATCCTAAGGACCAACGCCTTTTGTAGTATTTCAGGTAGCTGTTGGAATCTTATCTGTTGGTATCTGTTTAATGGATAGACGAAAGGATTGCAGGGATTGAAGGGATGTCCTCTCGTCTAGCAATACAGCAATCCGCAAAATGATCGAATGCTTTTATACCATTTCTTTCAGGGTATTTACAGCGGTATCTATTTCTTCTTTCGTATTGTATTTACTGAATGAAAACCTTACAGTTACCTGATTGGGGTTATTGTTTATCGCCCTGATCACATGACTTCCGGCATCCGCACCACTGGTACAGGCACTGCCACCGGAAGCACAAATATTATTGATATCCAGGTTAAACAGGAGCATTTCACTTTTTTCAGTTTTGGGGAAACTCACACTCAGTACTGTATACAGACTGTTGCCAAGTGGGTCGCCATTAAAGCTAATACCGGGTAAATGCCTGGTAAGCTCTTCCATCATGTAGATCTTGATTCCTTTGATGTACTGACTATCTTCTTCAAAACCCTTAGTAGCTAATTCCAGTGCTTTTGCAAAACCAACGATACCATATAAATTCTCAGTACCCGCCCGCATATTACGTTCCTGGCTTCCGCCATGTATCAGGGGAAGGATCTTTATATTTTCATTGACATATAACAGTCCGACCCCCTTGGGTCCATGGAATTTATGACCGGCACCTGTTATGAAATGAACAGGGGTATTCCTGAGGTCAAATGGAAAATGACCAACAGTTTGTACCGTATCACTATGAAAAATGGCACTGTATTTTTTACACAGGTTACCGGTTTTATGAATATCCAGGATATTTCCAATCTCATTATTTGCATGCAGTAAGGTCACCAGGCATTTTTCATCGCTTTCTGCCAGCAATCTCTCCAGGTCTTCCAGATCGATATGACCGTTGGGCAATACATTCACATAGCTCAATGCGGCCAAACCCTGATGGTATAAATGTTCAACGGTATGTAAGGTTGCGTGGTGTTCAATTGGAGAGGTGATGATATGTTTGCAACCCAGGTCTCTTACTGCAGAGAGTATGGCTGTATTGCTGCTTTCTGTTCCCCCACTGGTAAAGAATATTTCAGCAGGGTGGGCATTCAGTAATTTACCAACGGATTTACGGGCATTTTCAATAGCCATTCTACTTTCACGGCCATAACTGTAAATACTGGAAGGGTTTCCAAAATGTGTGGTCAGGTAAGGCATCATGGCTTCAAGCACTTCAGGTGCCAAAGAAGTAGTGGCTGCATTGTCCAGATAAATTCGGTTCATGTACAGTTTTTTTCAGTTAATAACCCGGGATCCCCGTTATTGAAAACCCTAATTCAATACAAATTAACTTGCTTCCCGAATATCCTGCATGATTCTTTTGGCAATATTTTCGGAAGTGGTTTCAAAGCTGCTTTCAGCATAGATCCTGATGATCGGTTCTGTATTGCTGGTGCGCAGGTGAACCCAGTCATTATCGAACTCAATTTTAAGTCCGTCTTCAGTATTGATCGGATTCTTCTTGTATTTGTCTTTGATAGCATCAAAGATCTTCGTGATATCAGTCCCTTTTTTGAGCTCGATCTTGTTCTTGCTCATGAAATAATTGGGGTAGGTATTGCGCAATTGTTTGGCAGACTTGTTTTCCAGTGCCAGATAGGATAGGAATAATGCTATACCGATCAATGCATCACGACCATAATGCAGGTCAGGAACAATGATCCCTCCGTTGCCTTCTCCACCGATCACTGCATTAACAGCCCGCATTTTTTTAACAACATTCACTTCACCAACTGCACTGGGAAAGTATTGCCCTCCATGTTTCAGGGTTACATCTTTCAAAGCCCTGGTAGAAGACATATTGCTTACTGTATTACCATTACGGTGTTTCAATACATAATCTGCAACGGCCACCAATGTATATTCCTCACCAAACAAACTACCATCTTCACATACAAAACAGAGCCTGTCTACATCGGGATCAACTGCAATACCCAGGTCAGCATTCTGTTTATTCACTTCATTACAAAGTTCACGCAGATTTTCAGGAAGGGGTTCGGGGTTATGGGCAAATTTGCCATTGACTTCACCATTTAATAGGGTGATATCTTTAACGCCCAATGCTTTCAGCAACATGGGAACGGCAATGGCGCCAGTACTGTTGATTGGATCCAGCACTACCTTGAATTTTCTCTTCCTGATTGCAGGAATATTAACCAACGGATAATTGAGTACTGCATCAATATGCTGTTGCAGCAGATGGTCATTTTGGGTGTAAGTGCCTAATTTGTCCACAGCAACAAAATCATAATCATCTGCAGCTGCAAAAGCCAGGACTTTACTGCCATCTTCTCCACTGATGAATTCACCATTGCTATTGAGCAATTTAAGGGCATTCCATTCTTTGGGATTATGACTGGCTGTTAGAATAATGCCTCCTGCTGCCTGTTCAAACTGAACAGCCATTTCAACGGTAGGGGTTGTGCTCAAGCCTATATCGATCACATCAAAACCAGATGCATTCAATGTGCTTACGACCAAACGTTGCAGCATTTCACCACTGATCCTGCCATCACGACCAATAATTATTTTTCTGTTAGTGGTTTCGGAAGATAGCCATTTTGAATAGGCTGCTGTGAAACGAACAATGTCTAATGGGCTCAGCGTCTCTCCCGGTTTACCACCAATCGTTCCTCTAATACCGGATATACTTGTAATCAATGCCATAGTCTTGTTTTTTTCAGGGGGATTGCAAACTTAACAAAACAAGTTGAAAGGACAATTTTCAACTTGTTTTAAAGGCCGATAATAATGAGTGCTTTAGCACCCATTTCGCTGCAATACAATTGCAGTATAAATGCTATGTTGCATCCCGGTTTCCTGTCATTGGTAAAGTTCTGTTGCCCATTTTAACAATTATTGTACCAACTATGCACAGTCTTTGAGCACTTGACATATTTGCAAGTCTTTTTAAAACAGCCTTGTAGATAGTGTAAAAAATAGCCAATTAGATACGGACCATTTATTTGCTACTTACGATCATCGCAATTAAACTGCCTTTCACCCACTCTTATAAGAGGTTGGTTAGAGGGAAGTTAGAGTGAAAAAAGTCATTTATGGTATAAGAATGAGGCAAGAGGGTAGTATGAAACAATCCCAAACAGGATGGCCGTTAATTTTTTATAGTGTTCAACCCCCAAACTTTATCTTTATCCCCTGAATGAAGCAGTTACTACTCATAAATGGTTTTTGGGATAACCTGGGTATATGGATTGAAAAGGCGGATACCTGGCTTTTTCTTCAGATCAATACCAACTGGACCAACTCCTGGCTGGACAATATATTGCCCTGGTGGCGGGATGCGAATACCTGGATTCCCATGTATCTTTTCCTGATACTCTTTCTGGCATTGAATTTTAAAAACCAGGCCTGGAAATGGATCTTTTTTGCCATTGCTACTGTTATACTAACGGATCAGTTCAGCAGCCATTTTGTAAAGAATTTCATACAACGCCCCAGGCCCTGTGCAGATGATTACCTGCAGTTTCATGTACGGTTATTACTGGACCATTGTTCAGGTGGTTATAGTTTTACGTCATCTCATGCGGCAAACCATTTTGGTTTTGCAGTGTTTGTTTGGTTCACGATGAAAAGCGTTTTAAAAAGATGGAAATGGCTCTTTATTTTTTGGGCCGCCACGATCAGTTATGGCCAGGTTTATGTAGGTGTTCATTATCCACTGGATGTCATTTTTGGTGCCCTGATTGGGGTACTGGCAGGAAGCTTAACCGGAACCATATTTGTAAAACAGTTCGGTGAACTTCAATTTATCCCTCAAACAGAAAATGCATGATCAGGAACAATACCCTTATTTCGATATTTGTACTTTGCGGAATCACCTATTTACTGGGTATGTTTTGTATACCCCTGATGGATGTTGATGCGGCTCAATATGCATCCATCAGTAGAGAAATGCTTGAAAAGCATAGTTACCTGCAGTTTTATGACCTGGGCAAGGATTATTTGGATAAGCCACCCATGTTATTCTGGCTTTCCGGATTAAGTATGAAAATCTTTGGTATCCATGACTGGGCTTACAGGTTACCTTCATTTTTCTTTGCCTGGTTATCGGTATTTAGTACTTACCGGCTGGCTCAATTATTTTATAAAAAAGAGATTGCAATACTAAGTGCATTGGTGCTTGCTTCCTGTCAGGCCATGTTCCTGATTAGTCATGATGTTAGAACTGATACCATGCTGATGGGCTGGGTAATTTGCAGCATTTGGCAATTGGCTGCATGGTACCAGAATAAAAAATGGGTTCATTTTGTGGTAGCTTTTTTATGTATTGCAGGAGGTATGATGACCAAAGGGCCAATTGCGCTAATGGTTCCCGTATTTGCGCTATTGCCGCATTTTGCGCTAAGGCGTGAATGGAAACAATTATTCAGGTGGGAATATATTCCCGGTATTTTACTGGTGGCACTGGCATTGATACCCATGAGTATTGGATTATATCTGCAATTTGATAAGCATCCCGGTATCCTCATCAATGGCGAACCGATACAATCGGGATTGCGTTTTTACTACTGGACACAAAGCTTTGGAAGGTATACCGGTGAAAACCATTTCAAAGAAATGAATGATTTTACCTTCCTGCTTCAAAATATGTTATGGAGTTTTCTTCCCTGGATCATTTTTTTCTTTGGGGGTTTGCTGGTAGATATTGCGGCACTGATAAAGCAGAAAGGAAAAATAACGGAACAACAGGAATGGATTACAACAGGCGGCTTTATCATCACGTATTGTATTTTAGGGAGAAGTCAGGCACAGCTTCCACATTATATCTTTATCGTTTACCCTTTTGCGGCCATTATTACTGCTAAATTCTTGTATAGGTTACTGTTTACAGAAGACTGGAAAAAGTGGAGAAAAGGGCTGGGTTATTTCCATGTATGTATCTACTCGCTGCTATGGGTGGCTGTGATTCTTTTATCGGTTTACCCTTTTGAAACCATTCCCAAATATGTAGGGGCCATTGCGGCTCTTTGCTTGTTGGTCATGTATTTCATTCAGTTGTCTTCCCGGATAAAAATTCCGCATTTATTGGCGATCAGTATTTATACCATTATTGGTATCAATGTATTTCTGGATACTGCATTTTATCCGGCATTGCTGACCTATCAGAAAGGGATTGCAGTTGCTGCTTATCTCAAACAGAATAAAGTGGATAATGATAGGGTGGTTTTACTTTCTCAAAATATAGGTCATTCCTTTCATTTTTATTCAAACCATATCTTTCCGATCATAGCATTAAAGGATTTAAAGCAGGGTTCTATTGTGGTAGCTGCTAAAGACAGCTTGCCCCTGATCATGAAGAAGTTTCCGCATGCCACATTGGTAAAGGTTATACCCAGTTATTCGGTAACGCAATTACAACTTCCATTTCTGAATCCTGTAACAAGGGATAAAGAATTGGAACATACGCTGATCGTAAGTCTCAAATAAGAAAGAACAGTGATCTGCCATTGATCTACCATTCAAAGCCTGCAAAGGTTTTGGGGTTATCAACACGAGCGCTTTTTTCAATACCATTCACAGTGGCATGGATGATATTGATTTGTTTATCCTGATAATCGTATAGTATGCTGGAATTGACTTCCAGCTTTTTAACGCTGGCAATACCGGGTACTTCAAAATATACCCAGATGCTTTCCTGCTGTTGTTCAAAGCCTATATAGTGCAGGTTTACAGCCTGGTGATCAGAAACCAGTTTAAGACGGGAACTGATATAATTATTGATCAGTTTATCCAGGGAAGCCTTATCCGCAGGATGTGTAAGATCGACTTTAGCTGTACTATATTTTTTGAGTGTATTTTCAAAATCGTCTGTAAAAATGCGTATACTCAGTTCCAGATCTTTATCTTTAGGATTATGATTGATTTCAATTATAGAAATATAAAGTGGGTGAACAGCGGTTACTATTCCCATAATCAACCATTGAAATAAGCTATTTACCATTTAACCATCATTTTTTGATGGGGTAAATGTCTGTAATTAATTTGACTTCGACACATGGATGCTATAAAGATATATTTTGAGATAGGATTTGCACATATAGTAAACTGGACAGCACTTGACCATATTTTATTTATTGTGGCATTGAGTTTAAGGTATCAGTTTTCTGACTGGAAAAAACTGGTAGTACTGGTTACCGCATTCACCATCGGTCATACCACTACTTTGACCCTGGTGGTTTTTAACCTGTTGCATTTGTCCAAAGCCTGGATCGAGTTTCTGATTCCTTTAACCATTGCGGCAACAGCAGTCAGCAATTTCTTTGTAAAGAAATTTACTTTCAATACCCGTTTTCCCTTGATCTATTTTATTGCACTGCTCTTTGGTCTGATACATGGACTGGGATTTAGCAATGACCTTAAAAGTTTGATCGGAAACGGACAGGGCGTGATTCTTAAATTACTGGCGGCCAACCTGGGTATTGAGGCAGGACAGATCTGTTTTGTATTTGCGATCCTGGTGATCACAGCAATCGTAGTTGGTTTGTTCCGGGTAAAAAGAAGGGAATATTTGCTGTTTATGAGTAGCGGTATATTTGCACTGGCCATTGAAATGGCGGTTGAACGAATTCCCTGGTAATGTGAATTTGTCCATAGGACTCTATACCAGTAAATGAATAAAAATGTGTAGCATTGTTTAACACTATATAGAAACACAAACTACCAACAAAAACCAAATAAAACACTGATGAGAAAACTACTTGTTTTGTTATGCATTGTTTATGGAATGTCCCTGCAAGCTCAGGATATCCATAACAATCCCACTTCAAACCACGGCAACAAGTTTGAGCAGCTGGGTACGATTCTTCCCACACCCAATGAGTACAGAACTGCAAGTGGTGCCCCGGGCCCCAAATACTGGCAACAGCGTGCAGATTATGTGATCAAGGCAGACCTGGATGAAAAGAACCTCAAGCTTACCGGTCATGAAACCATCACTTATTTCAATAATAGTCCGGATGTACTGACCTACTTATGGTTGCAGTTGGATGAAAATGAACATAGTACCATTGACAATGCCAATTACCAGGATGAAAGCAACCTGAACAGAGGTATCAACACCACGATGATCGACCGTTTGGAAGATCAGAAGACCGACAATGGTTATGGTGATAAGATCACTAAGCTGACAGATTTTACAGGCAAAAAGCTGGAATATACTATCAATAGGACCATGTTAAGACTGGAATTGCCTACTGCACTTAAACCAGGTCAGAAATTCGTGTTCAATGTGGATTGGTATTATAAGATATCAGACCGCATGAAATTTGGCGGTCGCGGTGGATATGAATACTTCCCTGAAGATGGTAATTACCTGTTTACCATGACACAATGGTATCCACGCTTATGCGTTTACAGTGATTTCCAGGGCTGGCAAAATCATCAGTTTACCGGACGTGGTGAATTTGCCCTGACTTTCGGAAACTTTAATGTAAGTATGACAGTTCCTGCCGATCATGTGGTAATGGCAACCGGAGAAGGTCAGAATTATGCGCAGGTACTGAGTCCTGCACAGTTGGCCCGCTGGCAGAAAGCACAGACTTCTAAAGAACCCGTTGAAATAGTAACCCTTGAAGAAGCGAAGAAAGCTGAAATTGCAAAAAGTACAGCCAGAAAAACCTGGGTATTCAAAGCCGAAAATGTAAGGGATTTTGCATGGGGTTCTTCCCGTAAGTTCATTTGGGATGCATTGGCTACCCATGTAGAAGGAAAGAAAGTGATGTGTATGAGTGCTTATGGCAAAGAAGCTTATGGCTTATACCGTAAATTTTCTTCCAAAACAGTGGAACATACCATCAAGACATATTCTAAATTCTCTATTCCATTCCCATATCCTGTTGCACAGAGTATTGAAGCCAGCAATGGTATGGAATATCCTATGATCTGTTTCAATTTTGGAAGAACTGAAAAAGATGGTTCTTACAGTGAAGCTACCAAGAATGGAATGCTGGGTGTGATCATACATGAAGTGGGTCACAATTTCTTCCCGATGATCGTAAACAGTGATGAAAGACAATGGACCTGGATGGATGAAGGATTGAATAGTTTTGTAGAATACCTGACTGAAGAATTATACGATAATAATTTCCCTTCCCGTAAAGGTGCAGCCTGGACCATTGTGGATTATATGAAATTGCCCAAGGATCAGCTGGAACCGATCATGACCAACAGTGAGAATATTGTCAATTTTGGACCTAATGCTTATACAAAACCTGCTACAGGCTTAAACATACTCCGTGAAACCATCATGGGCAGAAAACTGTTTGACTATGCATTCAGGGAATATGCACGCAGGTGGGCTTTCAAACATCCAACCCCTGCTGATTTCTTCCGTACCATGGAAGATGCCAGTGCAGTTGAACTGGATTGGTTCTGGAGAGGATGGTTTTATGGTATAGATCCTGTTGATATTGCCATTGATACAGTAAAACATGCCATCTTCGATCCCAATGCAACAGCACCAGCCCAGACTAATGCGGGCAGACCTGGCAATATGAACCGTGGACCAAGAAGCCTGGATAAACCAGCAATTCCAACATTTGATGATATCAGTAAGATCAGGAACCGTGAAGACAAGAAGATCGTATTCGCTGTAGACGCTGATACCTCGCTTCATGATTTTTACTGGAAATATGACCATGGAATCATTCCTTACGATTCAACTATCAAATATACACCGGCACCTTTTGGGGGTCCTCAAGAACCACTTTCAGCTGATGAAATTGCCAAATACAAGGATGTTAACCTGTATGAGATCACATTCAGCAACAAAGGCGGACTGGTTATGCCCATCATCCTGAAATTCACATTTGAAGACGGAACCTCTGAAATAGAAAGGATCCCCGCCCAAATCTGGAGAAAGAATGAAAATAAAGTGACCAAAGTATTCCTTACCCATAAGAAGGTGACCAATATTCTTTTGGATCCATTGAAAGAAACTGCAGATATCAATAC
>Ga0364859_10599_pt1 | contig 15915 bp, 3 predicted proteins | sample ExccelAu500001D3_FD_206911 | JGI IMG/M metagenome (GOLD analysis project Ga0364859, IMG submission 206911) | Enriched cells from Trout Bog Lake Hypolimnion, Wisconsin, USA - BchlTB.Aug20.5000.01 .D3 | ecosystem: Environmental > Aquatic > Freshwater > Lake > Hypolimnion/Profundal zone | place: USA...
ACGATGGGCATCCCGCCGACGATTACGGTCCAGCCGACCAATCTGGTTGTTGTTCAGGGCGGCAATGCGACCTTCAGCGTGACGGCCACCGGCACCGCGCCATTAAGCTATCAATGGTTGTTTGCTGGAAATCCGCTTGGGAACATCACGACCGTGGCGGGAAATATAAATAACGCGGGGAGCTATTCGGGCGACGGCGGGCTGGCCACCGCTGCGGGATTGAATTACCCAACGGGAGTCGCGGTGGACAGCGTGGGCAACCTGTACCTTGCCGACTTCTACAACAGTGTGATTCGCAAGGTGGATGCCAGCGGCACCATCACGACGGTGGCGGGGAATGTCAATAATGCGGGGACCTATTCGGGCGACGGCGGGCCGGCCACCGCTGCCGGACTGAATTGGCCAACGGGAGTCGCGGTGGACAGCCTGGGCAATCTGTACCTGGCCGACTGCTACGGCGGGGTGATCCGCAAGGTGGATGCCAGCGGCACCATCACGACCGTGGCCGGAAATATCAATAATGCGGGGACCTATTCGGGCGACGGCGGGGCGGCCACCAATGCCGGATTGAATTGGCCAACGGGGGTCGCGGTGGACAGCGTGGGCAACCTGTACCTTGCCGACTGCTTCAACAGTGTGATTCGCAAGGTGGATGCCAGCGGCAACATTACGACCGTGGCCGGAAATATCAACAATGCGGGGAGCTATTCGGGCGACGGCGGGCCGGCCACCGCTGCCGGATTGAATGCTCCAGCGGGGGTCGCGCTGGACAGCGTGGGCAACCTGTACATTGCCGACTGCTACAACAGTGTGATTCGCGTAGTGGACGCCAGCGGCAACATTACGACCGTGGCCGGAAATATCAATAATGCGGGGAGTTATTCGGGCGACGGCGCGGTAGCTACCGCTGCCGGATTGAATGCTCCAACGGGGGTCGCAGTGGACAGCGTGGGCAATCTGTACATTGCTGATTGCTACAACAGTGTGATTCGCAAAGTGGATGCCAGCGGCACCATCACGACGGTGGCGGGGAATATCAATAATGCGGGGAGCTATTCGGGCGACGGCGGGGCGGCCGCCAATGCGGGGCTGAATGTGCCGTATGGAGTGACTTTGGACGGCGCAGGGAATCTGTTGATTGCCGACAGCGGCAACAGTGTCATTCGCGAAGTGACTGGGGTGAGCTGCACGGTGAACCCGACCAACGGCACCCTGACGATTCCCAATGCGCAAACCAATAACGCCGGAGCATATCAGGTGATGGTTTCCAATCCGTTTGGCCGCGTGACCAGTTCGACCGCCACGCTGACCGTGGTGGTTCCACCGTCTATCACCACCCAGCCGGCCAATTTGGTCGTTATTCAGGGAAGCAATGCGACCTTTAGCGTGACGGCCACTGGGACCACGCCGTTAAGTTATCAATGGTATTTTAAAAATGGCATCCTCCCGATGGCTGTGGGGACGAATGCCACGCTGACCATCGCGAATGCCCAACCAACGAACGAGGGCAGCTACTCGGTGACCGTGGCCAATGCGGGCGGCAGCGTAACGAGTTCTCTCGCAATATTAATGGTATTAATGCCGCCGGTGATCACGACTCAGCCTGTGAACATTACGGTGGTGCAAGGCAGCAATGCCATATTAACTGTATCGGCAAGCGGATCCGCACCTTTGAATTACCAATGGCAGTTTAACGGCACCGCTCTTCCAACGGTGATGACGACGGTGGCTGGCAACGGCTACCCAGGCTATTTGGGAGACGGAGGAGTGGCCACCAACGCCAACTTGAACGGCCCGTTTGATGCAGCCGTGGACTGCAACGGCAATCTTTATATTGCAGATGCGTACAACAATGTTATCCGAAAAGTGGATACCAATGGAATCATCACGACCGTCGCTGGCAACGGCAACCCAGGCTATTTGGGGGACGGCGGAGTGGCCACCATTGCCAATTTGAACGGCCCTTTTGGCGCAGCCTTGGACTGCACCGGCAATCTATATATAGCGGATAGGTACAATAATGTGATTCGCAAAGTGGACACCAATGGCATCATCACGACCATCGCTGGCAACGGCAACCCAGGATATTCCGGCGACGGCGGAGTGGCCACCAATGCCAGCCTATACCAACCTTCGGGCGTGGCTGTGGACGGCTCTGGAGACCTGTTTATCGCGGACACGGCGAACAATGTGATCCGGGAAGTGGACACCAATGGAATGATTGTCACCGTCGCAGGAATCGGCAATTGGGGTTATCTTGGTGATGGCGGAACGGCTACCAATGCTAGCCTTAATCAGCCGCTGGGAGTGGCAGTTGACCTGGTGGGTAATTTGTTTATAGCCGACAGCCAGAATAATGTCATTCGCCTGGTGGATACCAATGGTATTATTAATACGATGGCAGGTAATGGTGGTATTGGCTATAGCGGTGACGGGGGGGTAGCCACGAATGCAAATTTAAGTTGGCCATCAAGAATCGCATTGGATGGCCAAGGCAACTTGCTCATCGCGGATACCTATAACAGTGTTGTCCGGAATGTGGACGTCAATGGCATTATCAGCACCGTTGCCGGCAGCCTAAGCGCCGGCTATTTTGGTGACGGCGGCGCCGCCACCAGCGCCAGCCTCTACGGGCCTGCTGGTGTGAGTTGTGGACCAAACGGCAGCTTTTATATTGCCGACACCATGAACAACGTCATCAGGAAAGTCGGGTCCGGTCAATCTTCGTTTACGATATACAATATAACCACCAACAATGATGGAAATTATTGCGTAATCATTACCAATGGTGCTGGTAGCGCCACCAGTGCCAGTGTGCATATCACGGTTTTGGTTCCGCCAACCATCACCGCCCAGCCAACGGATCAGACGGTCATCCAGGGAAACACCGCGACATTCACGGTCGTGGCCGCCGGCACCATGCCATTGACGTACCAGTGGTGGTATGACGGGACGAACGCGCTGGCGGGAGCGACAAACGCCACATTGACGTTGCCAAATGCCCAGGTGAGCAGCGCAGGAACCTATTCGGTTGGTGTGGTCGGCGTGGCTGGCAGCGGGACAAGCTCGAACGCTGTTTTGACGGTGGTGGTCGCTCCCGGCATTACCACCCAGCCAACAGATCAAATGGTCATCCAAGGGAATGACGCCACATTCACGGTCGTGGCTGCCGGCACCATGCCATTGGCGTACCAGTGGTGGTATGACGGGACGAACGCGCTGGCGGGAGCGACAAACGCCATGTTGATGGTACCAAATGCCCAAGTGAGCAGTGCGGGGATTTATTCGGTGGTGGTGGGTGACATGGCTGGCAGCGTGACGAGCTCGAACGCTCTTTTGACGGTTGCGGTGGCTCCCAGCATTACCACCCAGCCAACAGATCAAATGGTCATCCAAGGGAATGACGCGACATTCACGGTCGTGGCCGCCGGCACCATGCCATTGGCGTACCAGTGGTGGTACGACGGGAACTCGCTCGCCGGGCAGACCAATGCCACGTTGACGGTGCCAAATGCCCAGGCAAGCAGTGAAGGGAGTTATTCGGTGGTAGTAGGAAACGTGGCTGGCAGCGTGACAAGCACTAATGCTAATTTGGCTGTTTTGGTTCCCCCAACCATCACCAACCAACCCGCAAATCAAACCAATCTCCAGAACGGCAATACAGCATTTGTCGTGGCGGCCGAGGGAACGCCACCATTGAACTACCAGTGGTATTTTAACTCCGTGGCGATCCCAAGCGCGACCAATACGGTATTAACGCTGAATAATCTGCAATTAACGAACGCAGGCAGTTATTATGCTGTAATTGAGAATGTGGCGGGAAACGAAACCACGACCAACGCGAATTTAATCATTATGAGTTGGACAGTTGATTCGGACTATGATGGCCGCAGTGACGCGCAGGAGTTCGTGGACGGCACGGATCCATTCGATCCCAATAGCGTCTTGGCGGTGCAACTGGCTGGCTTCAGCTTGGAGGATACCAACCTGTGGACAAGTGATGCCGGGCAGTTGCCGCTGTTGGCAACGAATGTGATCGAGGTTTCTGGCTGTGGAACCAACGCGGCGGTGATTGACACCAATGCACCGGCTTTTCTCTGCTATCGAGACGTCGAAACCAACGGGAATGCCAATATCAACCTGCGCTGTGGCACGATCAGATTTTGGTTCATGCCCGATTGGAGCAGCGTCAGCACCGGCGGCACCGGCCCGGGCACCGTCGGGAGAATGATTGAGGTTGGGAGCAATAATCCTGTTTCCATCACCAATTCATGGGTGGTTGGTCCGTCCAATGGGTGGTGGGCGCTTTGCGTGACCCCAGATGGAAATCAGTTGCTGTTTGGCGCTTCGACGAATGGTTTCGGAGCCGTCAATTTGGCGGCAAACATCGCTTGGGAAGCCTCTGAATGGCATCAACTTGTGCTGACTTATTCGCCAACAAATTCATCATTGTACCTTGACGGCCAACTGGCTGCCAATGGGGCCGCTTCCCGCTATTACCCCAATGTCGGCGAGCGTGCCGCCGGCTTTAGGATTGGCAGCGACCAGAATGGCACGAATCAGGCCCAAGGCGCTTTTAGTGGTTTGGAAATGTTCAATTACGCGCTGGCTGCGACAACGGTTTCCAATGACTTTCAAGCCGAAACAGCGATCACCATAATCTCTCAACCAAGCGATCAGGTGGCCGACGTCGGGAGCAATAGCTTGATTTCGGTAAATGCAAGCAGTTTCACTCCGCTGACTTATCAATGGTACTTCCTCGCGACCAATTTGCTCTCCGCAGATACCGCAGAATTTTTTGCCGCCGCCGCCAGCATTGCCATTAAACCTAGTGGTCCAGTTTTGCTAGCGGGGCAAACCAATGCGTCACTGGCGTTGGTTGACGTCCAAACCCCCAACGAGGGAACCTATTATGCCGTCGTGGCCAACAACTATGTCTCGACGACGAGTTTGAGCGCGAGCCTGATCGTGCTCACGCCTGGCCCGCCGATCATTCTCACGCAGCCTGTCAGTCAGACCGCAACGCTTGGTGACGACGTTTATTTTGGCGTGGGCGCAGTCGGCCTTCCCGCCCCCTCGTATCAATGGTACTTTGACGGAATCGCCATATACGGAGCAACCAACGCAACATTGGAATTGGATGGCTTCAATGCCAACAATGCGGGTGATTACTATGTAATGGTTGGCAATTCTTACGGTCAGCTAGCTAGCGAAACAGTTTCACTGTCCAACTTGGGCGTGCCATTCGGTTATACCGTGTTGCAAGGTCCGCTGACCAATGCCATTTTCCAGGCCGATGAGACATATTATGTAGATTCCCCTGTGTTGGTCTCCGGTACGACGACCCTGGAAGGTGGGACCGTCATCAAATTCGGAAATCATGCGAGTTCGCAACTGGTTATCAACGGCGCACTGGTCTGCAAAACAGCAAGCTACCGTCCCGCCTTGCTCACCTCCCGCGATGACGACCTTGCGGGAGCCTGCATTCATGGCTCCACGGGTAACCCGACAAATAATTACGACGCACTTTATCTGGTGGACGGAGGCGGCCAAACGAACAATTATTGTCATCTCCGGATCAAATTTGCCGGCACGGGCATTACCGGCGCAAACCCGGTCACCGTTTGGGACAGCCAGTTTATTCAATGCGGCACGGCGGTCGCGAACGCCGGTTCCGGCACCATTGCGCTTAACAACGCGCTAATCTCCAAGGCGACGAATTGCGTGAGCACGGGCGGCAAAGTGACCGCTCAATTTCTGACGGCGGACGGTTGCAAGAATTTTTGTGCGGCCGAATATGGCGGGGCACAACTCACCAATTGCCTGCTGACGGGCATCGCAAACACCAACGGAGTAAACCTGACAGCGAGCGTTGCTTTGCCGAATGGAACCGGAGTTTACCAAGCGGCCGGTGGCGGCAACTACTATTTGGCGGCGAACACCTACCAAGGCATGGGAAGCGCCAGCATTGACCCTTTGCTCCTGGCGGACATTGAGACGAAAACCACCTGGCCACCCATTGTGTATAACGTGCCCGGCAGGTTCTTTTCCACCAATCTAAATTTATATCCGCAGGCGCAACGCGATACCAATCGCAATCCTGACATTGGCTTCCATTATGAACCATTGGATTATGACTTTGGTGGCATAGTGGTGACCGACGCCGTCATCGCCATCCATGCCGGGACGGCCATAAGCCTTCACGGTGTCAGTAACAGTGCCTGTGCCATTGCTATTTCACGCAATGCGAGCCTGACGGCGTCAGGCATGGCGAATAGTGTGGTGCATATCGTTCAATTCTACACCGTTCAAGAACAAAGCGTTCCCGGCTGGAGCAGGCCGTGGTATGGGTACGGCGGCATTTGCCAGTACGATGGCACCAACTACGCCATCAATGCGTCTTTTGCCGATTGGTCGGTTATGGCGCTGGACATCGCGCATATATGCATGTATGGCAATGGGCCTTTCAATTTTCAAAACTGCCAGTTTCATGGCGGCCAAATTACCACGTGGAACCCCACGCTCAATTTTACCAACTGTCTGTTTGAACGAGTCTATTGTGATATTGAGCCCGGAGATGACAATGTGCCCGAGTTCCGCAACAATCTCGTTTATGGCGGTACCTTTGGGTATGGGCCGTGGAATTTCACCAACGCTGTTGTGCATGATAATCTATTCGATCATTCGGCGATTCCAGATTGGCTCGGCGGTTGGGGGTTTACTTATGATGGCGCCAATAACGCCTATGTCACCAATTGTGACCGTTTGGATCCTGCTTGTAACAGCGATGTGATCTTGACCAACTCTCCATACTACGAAACGAGTTGGCTCGGCAACTACTACCTGCCACCAGTCAGTCCGTTAATCCAGCGTGGCAGCACGACTGCGGACCAAGTCGGGCTTTATCATTTCACAACGCAGACCAATCAGGCTCCGGAAACCAATTCCATTGTTGACATTGGCTTCCATTATGTTGCGACCGACAGCCACGGAATCCCGCTCAATAGCAGTGGCGGTGGCACCGCGGACTATCTGGCAGATCTGGCAGGAAATGGGGCGCCGGGACCACAAATCCAAATTACGGTGACGCCCATTATGGGCACCGCGTACTCAGAGCCGGCGATTTTCTCCATTCAGGCAACGGTCAGCGACTGGAGCAGCGTGGTCACAAATGTCAGCTTCTTCAACGGAGCGCAACTATTATCTTCCGTTGGGGCTTCCGTTGCCACTCAGCCGTTTACTTGCCTTTGGCCTGATGTCCGGCAGGGAACATACACGGTGACGGGCGTGGCCCAAGACCAGGCAGGCCACACGACGACCAGCTCCGCCGTAAATGTCATTGTTTTGGATTCATGTTGGCAAAGCCAATAAACAGCTATGAAATTAACATCAAACGTCAATATGTTACGAGGCCTCTGTGGCTTTGCGTCCTTGGTATTGTGGTCGGCGCCGTTGCTCGCGCAAACGTCCTCAGACCAACTGACCGACTCTGGAGTCGGCGCGCCGGCGACAGGCCCGAGCCCGATTCAGAATTTCCAAGCGGACCTTTTTACCGGACGCTTTACCTATAAAATCCCGATTAAGATTCCACCGGCACGCCAAAGGAGTGAGCCGAAATTGATGCTCGGGTACAACTCAGCGGCGGGCAACGGCTGGTGCGGTGTTGGTTGGACGCTGGAGGGGGCTTACATTCAGCGCGATGTGCGGAATGGGGTTCCCATAAAATGGGCCGCCAATTCCGGCACGCCGCTCACTCAATATGATGACGCCAAGGGATTTATCGCGAATTTTGGGGGAGTGCAGAACACTTTGGTCCGGGTTGGCGCCGCCAGTCAGAATCCGATTGTGTATCGCCAACAAGTGGATACTGCGTTTCTGACCTACAACTATTTTAGCGACAATCACTGGGAGGTGACTGATAAATCCGGGACCACTTTGTATTTTGGGCAGGGACTCACGAATCAAATGTGGAACCCCAAGCCAGGCTGGTCATCAGGCGCGGGCTCGAGTACATTTCGCTGGGCCCTGAACAAAATGCTGGACGTTAACGGCAATATCACCTACTTGAGATATACAACCGATGCTGGCGCATTGTACCTGACGAACATCATGTACAACGGCAACATCAATTCACCAGTTTTGCCGGCAAACAACGAGGTGGATTTTATCTTGGGTGGGCGTCCGGATGCGGGCATAAGTTTTCTCAGCGGTTACCGCGTGCAATCCCAGAAACGCCTCTCCGAGATTGATGTCAAATCTTCAGGCGCGAATGTCCGCAAGTACGCATTGCAGTACACCGCGTCCGGTTCCACGACGCGCTCGCTTTTGACGTCTGTTACGGAGTATGGGTCTGATTATTTGACTCCCCTGCCATCGCTTACGTTTACCTATCAGAGTTTGCCGACCAATTGCAATCAGTTTGGCGCCCCCACCGTCTGGCCAGGAATTTGCAAGCAATATCCAACCATTGCTTGGTGTTGGAATTTCATTCGAGGTTACGATTTAAATAGTGAAAATTATGTCGAAATGGCCGACGTTGACGGAGATGGTCTGCCGGATCGTGTCATGCGCAAATGGGACCCCCCATATAGTGAATTTGTTGTGCAACGTAATACCGGCTCGGGCTTCGCACCGTCAAACGGCAATTATCAATGGGGACCGCTGGTGGACCCCGATGGACAACTAGGCGTAAGCTACAATTGCCCCTCTGAAACTTCTGGTGGAAAAAACCAAGTCAATGCTCAGCTGGTTGACATGAATGGGGATGGTTATCCCGATCGGGTATTGAAGACCGTCGAGTCCCCCTTCACACACTGGTATGTACAAACTAATACCGGGCTGGAAGGCAGCTTGAATGGTTTTTCCACCCCATTTACCTGGAATGTGACCGCTGAACATCTAAGTGTCCTGCCAAACTGGTTCACATTATGGAATTCTATTACTCCAATTAACGATGCCAATGTCTCATTGGTTGATATGAATGGCGATGGACTGCCGGATCGTGTTATGGGCAAATATCTGTCCCCATTTACTAACTTTAATGTGCAGTTGAACACAAATGGCAATTTCTCGGCGACGCTGCTGAATTGGGGCGGCTTGAATGGCCAGGGCACCAGGGAACGGAACGCGACGGCACAGCGAGATGCCGGCGGCGATTGGGAGGTAATTCTGATGGACATTAACGGCGATGGACTTCCAGATCGAATCATGCGGCAAAACAGCACTAGTTACACCGGCACATTTGTGGTGCAGTTTAATAATGGCGCTGGCTTTGAACCCGAGGAGAATTGGGGGCCGGTTGATAATCAGGGCAGCCAAGCAACAGCGTGGAATTCTCCAATAGGGTCTGACACGACTAGGACAGTAGCCAATCTGATAGATGTCAATGGTGATGGGCTGCCGGATCGGGTGATGATGTTAGCCAATGGAGGCATGACGAGTTGGCTGGTGCAGTTAAACACCGGATCCGGATTTGCGCCGGCAACGCCCTGGGGTACGTTTCCGCTTACGGACCAGTGGAACGTTATATCAGGCCAATTTGGTGCCAGCACGGTGGTCGACTTTTTCGATATTAACGGCGATGGTCTGCCAGACCATGTAATGATTCCTTCCTCTGAAATGGGGGGATCTAAACCAGTAAGCTACTTTTTGGTGCAAACAAACAAAGGGCCGTTTCCCGACCTTATGTGCGGAATTGGCAATGGAATCGGCGGCAGCATCCAAGTCAGCTACACGCCTTCCACGAGCTTGAACAACCGCGACAAGGACTGGACCAGCGACCCGTGGACAGAGGGAACAAAGAGTCTGCTGCCCTTTAATGTCTGGGTGGTCAACAGCATCGTAAGCAATGACGGCTTGGGCAACAGCAGCACACGGAGCTATGCCTTCAAAGGTGGCTTTTACTGCGCCGCGCAGCGGGAATTTCGCGGCTTCAGCCAATGCACAGCGACCGACCCGCTGGGCGCCAAGACCATAACTTATTTCCATCAAAGCGGCGGTCGGGATAACAGTGCTTTGGGTGAGTACCTCGACCAATCCTCCCAGTCAAAGAAGGGAATACCGTTTAGAACGGATTTCATCGGAAGTGACGGAAAGACCTACAAGACAACGCTTAACAAAGTGGTGGAAGTGGTATTGAATACAAATGGATGGTATTTTCCCTATATTTCCCAAACTATTTCCATGGATTTCGAGGGTATGAGTACTTATCGGGCGGTGGCGAAGCAGTTTGCGTACGACACGAACACTGAAAACCTGATCATGGTTGCGAATTTGGGGGAGGTGACAAATGTGGTCGTCAAGGGACAAACCTTCACCGACATTGGCAATGATTCTGTTTACACTTGGTTGGGCTACGCCAATATTGGGAATATCCTTAATCGCCCGGCGGACATTCGCATTACCGCCGACGCCGGAAACTTGCAACGTTTGCAAGAAGCGACCAACACCTATGACGGCAACGGTAATCTGTTGACCAGCCAGGCGTGGTTGAATACCAGTAACATTTTCATCCCCACCCTCTCGAATATCTGCGATGGGTATGGAAATGTGAAACAAAGCACCGATGCGGCCGGAATTGCGACCTCCATCACATACGATTCCGCCTTCCAGCAATTTCCCGTAACCCGAGCGACCGCCACTTTTAGTTGTTTGTCGACTTTTGATCCGCGCTCCGGAGCGGTCACAAGTGAAACGGATGCAAAAGGCCAGGTGTGTTCCAATTTCTTTGATGTGTTTTTCCGGCCAACTGCCTGCTTTGTGTCAACGAACCCTGGCACGCCGCCGACTCTGTGGAAAACCAGGATGTATTATATTTCAGGCGGGATTGGCCGCGGCACCTCCACGAATTATGTCCACGCCGAAGTCAACAATGCTGTTGATGCCAACGGTTATGAAACATACACCTATTTTGACGGGTGGGGCCGGACTATTGAAACGCGTAGATTGACGGAAACAGGCCAGTTCCGGGTTTCTAATACGGCGTACAATCCGCGCGGGCAACCGTGCTTTTCGACGCTCCCATATTTTGGCTCTAACGCAAATTTCACGGTTAACAGCGGCATGTGCCTTGGTACTTTGACGGAATTCGACGCAATTGGCCGGCCATTTCGTTTCACGCCGGCGGAGAAAGGCTGGTTTAGCGCAGCGGACAATTTTACCAACAGCACGGCCACGGGCGGGGATACAAGCTCGCCGGTTGGTCCGAGCACGAACAGCTACTCACTGAGCGGCAATCCATGGGGAATGGTGACGAGCGACGCGCGTGGAACCATGAAGCAGACGTGCTTCGACGCGTACGGACGCACGATCCAGGCGACCGACATTTCGACTAACGGGAATGTAAGCACGATGTATCGTTATGATCTCCTTGGCAACCTTACAAACGTGACCGACGCGGCCAATAATGCCACCGTTTTAACCTATGATTGTCTTGGCCGGAAATTGACCTCGTTGGAGCCTAATATGGGCTTGTGGCGCTATGCTTATGACAACGCTGGCCGGTTGACCCGGCAGCTTGATGCGCGGACCAATGCCATAGTGTTCATTTATAACGACGCCATTGGCCGCCTGACGTCCAAGCAGATCTACAATGCTTCCAATACCCTTGTTGGCACGGTGACATACGCGTATGACCAGAGCGACGACCCAAATTACACCGTGTTTAAGGGCCAGCTTTACAAGGTGACAGATCTTCAGGGGTATCAACGGTTTAGTTATGACCTGCGAGGCCGACAATTGACGACTGCCTGGTTTTTGAGCGTGAACGCCATTGAGTATGCCACCAAGTGTACGTATGACGATGCGGACCGTGTGCAGCAGTTGACCTATCCCGCAAATTGCGCAGTGATCCAGTATGCTTATGATACGGTAGGGCATGTGACAAAGGTGACGAGCGTCTCGGGGACCTCGACACCGGAAACGTTTTACGCGGCAGGAACCTACAATGAGCTTAATCAATTGTCAGGCTATAAGTGTGGCGCAACGGCCTCCACCATCTACGGTTATTATCCTGTCTCCAAGCGACTATCTGGTATCAACACAATTGTGGCGGGAGAAAACACGCCCACAACCCTACAGAACTTGTCCTATACTTACGATCCATGCGCCGACGTGACAAGCATCAGCGACGGACTCCATACCGGGGCGGCTTCCGCGTCCATCAGTGGAATTGTTTATGACGATTTGTACCGTGTGACCAGTCTAACCGGAGCGCGTGGGGCAAAGACCTACAATTACAATAATATCGGAAACCTGTTGGCTAATTCGGACTCCGGTTCTGGCACCTACAAATATGGCGCGCAACCGCACGCGGTCACCAGCGCGAACGGGGTAACCTATGGTTATGACAATTGCGGCAACATGACCACCCGCGGCGGCCAGACGATCAGTTACGATGAACAGAATCAATTATCGTTGGCAATTACGACAAACGGCCCGGTTGTCTGCGGTTATGACGACAGCGGCGAACGCTTGTTCCGCGCCAGCACCAACAACTACGTGCTGTGGATCGGGGGGATTTACGAGGTCAACAGTGGCATGGTTCTTTGCCATGTCTATGCCAATGGGCAGTTGATCGCGACTTTCCAGCCGCAATGCGCCTCCGCATCCAGCACCACGGGGATGGGAAAATCGTATGCCGCTGGCGGCGCACTTCGGTCTTTGCTCAATTGGCCGTTGGCAAATGTCCGGGGTTCTTGGACTATCGCGGGCGGCACCTGGGCGTTCATTTTTGGCTTGTGTTTTGTCGCGGGCCGGGGGGGTTCCCTCCGGCGACATGAATGGCGAAAATTGTTGCACTGGAGGTCTATTTGGAAGCAGCTTGTCACTTTTGCGGTTATTTCGGCGTTCTTGCTCGACAGTAATAGCAACCGGGCCGCCACGGTCATTTCCAACCCGGTTTTCTATTATTATCATTCCGACCTGTTAGGCTCCTCCACCGTGTTGACTGACCGCAATGGAAGCATCGTGCAGCACTACGAGTATTCCACCTTCGGAGCGACTGCCTATCAACGCAGCACCTCGGCGTTTCCGGTATCCAACCGGTACACGGGCCAGATTGCGGACGATGAAACCGGCCTGTATTATTATGGCGGTCGGTATTATGATCCACAATTAGGCCGTTTTATACAAGCAGATCCATTTGTACCTGACGCCACCGATTCCCAGAGCCTTAACCGCTACTCTTATTGTGCAAACAACCCATTGAATGAAACTGATCCCTCTGGATATGATCAAGAAACTGATTTTGGGGGTGCAGCTTGGAGTACAAGTACGGGGGACAGTGGGTTTAGTAGCGTTGATTCCTCATGGCTCACGTCGCCTTCCGGCGTAGGGGGTGAAGACCAATCATCCTTGTTTTCGATTTCTTTTACGTCGAGCAATTTCGGCTATTCGTCCTTCGTGGGCGGGCAAAATTCCTATAATGATGATTTTACTTCAAGCAGCTCAAGCTCTGTCGGGCCGTCCGTCGGTGCATTGTTTTTGCAAAATGTAGCGGAGAATTGGGGCCAAAATTCATTTGATTACGCGGAGGGCATTGGTCAGGCGGCGTGGGCAACAATCCAATTGGCAGCTCGTAATGCGAATCCGGTTTTGGCAATGCAGGATTCCGTTATTTTGGCGTTGACAATTTGTAAAGATCCGTTAATGTTTTCAAACAATGTACTCAATGCTGTTCATAATTTCGCAAGCAGCCTTGCAACGTCAAATGGATTGGGACGGGCGGCCTTTGGAGTCGAATTGGCCCTCGCAGCGGGCGGCTTGGCCGGTGTGGCAAGAGCTGAAGCCGCAGAGGGAACAGAGACCTTTTATCGCACGATGAGCCAAGCAAATTACGACGCGTTGACGGCCACCGGGAAGCTCCCTGCAACGTCGGAAACATTCATTTCACCCAGTCTTGAATATGCGAGCAAGTACAACGGCGTCACGGTTCAGTTCAATGTGCAAGCAGGCACAACCGACTCGCTGTTGGGAATGGGGGTTAGAAACGCGGGATTGAACGGCGGCGCTTACAACGGTCTCCCGTTGGTGCAAAGCGGCTGGGGGTCGAGCAGTGCGTTCTTCAAGTTGGAAGGGAACGTTGTCAATGTCGGGCTGGGGCGAGGCTCGGCACTGAACACCTTTAATAACAACATCGTGAACTTCAACCTAGTTCCAAAGCCATGACGGAAGACCAACGAAAGCTTTGTCGTGATTTGATTATCCACCCGGATGGGAAAAGCCAGATAATCAAAGAGGATTTTTTGTGCCGGTTTCCCTCGTCTGTCGAAGGGGGGAAATTGGCGGCGTGGGTGCTTGGGGACGCCGACAGGGCGCAGAATGCCGAGGACTTGCAGTGTGCGCTCATAATTGGATTTGCCTTTGGGTTTGCCCCTGAGCACAAGGATACTCTCCGCCGTCTCGTTGAGGCTGACTGGCATTACAGCCATGAAGATGTCGTGACGGCACTAGAGACTTGGCCGAGTCCTGACACAGCGGAGGCGTTGTTTCGTGCAACCCAATGGATACCGAAATCACTGGAATATGATGACAGCCGAGCGTTGGCTGTAAAAGCAATCTGGGCACTTGGAAAAATATCCGGTCCCGAAGCCGAAACGAAGCTGGAGGCCCTTGCGCGTTCCGGCGATGCCATTTTGCGAAAGAATGCTGTGGAACAATTAGAGCGGCGGCGCAAAACAACCTGAGTGGTTCAGTGTGCGCATATTGCCGCCGCCGTAGTCGCGTCCAGTGGATAGGGGCGTTCAGAGGCACTTGGTAGCGGAGATGGCGGAATACCGCTTTCAACGGCGGCGGCGACCAAGCGAGCGACGGGGGTTACATCTTCAATGCGCACGAGCCACTGGTTTACGTAACGCTCGACAGCTTCGCTTGAGAGTCCAATTTGAATGGCCCTGATGCCCTCAATGGGTTGCAGTCGCCAGTCTCGTTCCGGGTCCCACTGGACTCGAACTGGCTTTGTTTCAACCTCGCGCTTCCAATCTTCGGGCGAGGCATGGAATCCCGGCTGATAACTGGAAATGGCGGCGTGCTGTAGCGCCCACTCGAATCCTTCTCGTGTGATGTCCACGCCCAGCACGAACTCTTGCCCCGGTTTGGAAGCGTAGCCAGACCGATACATCATCCAGTTGAAGGAGGGTTTAATCCAAGTCATCCGGCCCATTTTGAACGGAGGCACGAAACGCCCCGCTTCCAGTGCTGGCAAGGCGATTTCGGGGCGATACGCTTGGTAAACGCGAACGGTGTGTTCTGAATAGTTGGCTCTGATAACGCATTCAGGCATAGGCCAATTATGAGCTGCCGTGCCGACGTCAGCAATCTTCTACGCTTTGGGTTACTGCCCGCCGCCAAGACTTGCGGCATTCACTTCCCCTGCCACATGGGTGAACTCCACACGCCAACCATAGCACCCATGGTGCCAATGAAAATGAGACGCTGGAACGGCTTCTCGGCTACGAACGAAATGAAAGCTCGCCTACAGTCTCACTAAACCGCCAAACAGCCTGCCCACCTCGTACTGCTGTCCCGGTCAACCAGGTGCATGGTTGGAGGCTCTTTCACTCTCCATGCACGGTTCGCTTTCGGTAATGGCGGCGACCATTCCTGCTATGTTGGTGCAAAGTGTAATCTCGTCCGCTTCAGCCGCAAGGCCGGAATTGCCTTGTGCCGGAATTGCCTTGGCAGCGGGACGGTTACTTGCATTCGGCAACTCCGGCTGGCGCGGCGCCGGCGACAGGAACCCACGATGACCTTGAGTTTGGGGTGATCCGCGAATGACGCCAATTACACGAAGCGAAAACCCCGATGAACAGAACTCAACGCGCTAACCAATAGCACCCTTGGTGCCAATGAAAAATAAACGCTGGACTGGCTTCTCCTCCTTCGCGAAGACTACGGAGGACAGGTCGGCTACGAACG
>Ga0364859_10600_pt1 | contig 15848 bp, 12 predicted proteins | sample ExccelAu500001D3_FD_206911 | JGI IMG/M metagenome (GOLD analysis project Ga0364859, IMG submission 206911) | Enriched cells from Trout Bog Lake Hypolimnion, Wisconsin, USA - BchlTB.Aug20.5000.01 .D3 | ecosystem: Environmental > Aquatic > Freshwater > Lake > Hypolimnion/Profundal zone | place: USA...
ACCTTCATACTGAAGCTTGGCTCAAAATTGAAACTGACCAATAGATTCTCAATCTTTAGTTTCTTGCCAACCACCGCCTAATGCCACATAAAGTCCAACGGTATCTTGATAGCGCTGTGTAAGCGCCTGTAAAAAAGCAATATCAGCCTGATGATATTGAACATCGGCAATCAATACACTGATGAAATCAATTAAACCAGCCTTGTAACTAATTTGCTGCAACTTCAAAGCTTGGGCAGCTGCATTCTTGGCATCTTGTTGAGCCTGCAATGACTGAGCATCATGTTCTAGAGCCGTTAGGCAATCGGCCACTTGAGAAAAGGCAACAAGTACTGTCTGACGGTAATTTTCTTGTGCAACTTGAAATGCATCAATGGCCGCTTTTCTTGTGAAATATAACGTCCCACCCTGAAAAATTGGAATACTAATAGAGGGGCCGGCAGTCCAAAATTGTTGGCTTGGACCAGATAAGCTAGCAAATTGATCGGCTGCTTTTCCAAAACCTCCATTCAAAGTAATGCTCGGAAACATGTTTGCTGTTGCAACCCCAATATTAGCGCTCGCTTGATGCATGAGGGCTTCTGAAGCCAAAATATCGGGTCGAGATCTTACTAAATCGGAGGGGACACTAATCGGAATGCTAGTAGGTAGCGTTAGTGAATCGAGCGTTAAGTCTGACAACTGAACATGGCTTGGATCAACACCTTCGAGCACCGCAAGCAAATGTTCAGCTTGGTTGGCTTTTTGCCTTAAAGGCGCTATTGAAGCCTCATTACTAGAAATTAAACTTTGAATCGTAAGCACAGTCGCATATGCTGCTGTTCCCCCGGCAACCTGTGCTTGAGCCACCTTAAGCTGTTCTCTTTCAAGACCTATCAATTCTTCAGTAGCCTGAATTTGAGCCAAATAGGCCGAACGAGCGATACTGGTATTCACAACGTTAGCTGAAAGCATGAGATAGGCGGCGGCGGCTATATATTTCTGGTAATCGACTTGTGCTTGTAAGGCCTCTACTTGCCTACGCTCTCCGCCAAAAATATCTAGCGTATAACTAACGGATGCAGTTGCAGTGGTCAGGCTGTATATTGACCCAACCCCACTTTGACCCAATTGAGTCGGTGCTGATGAAAGCCTCTGCGCATTTAATCCAGCATTAACCTGCGGAAAAAATGCCCCATAACCTGCACGCAATAAATCCTGGCTCTGAGTCAGGCTTGCCTGAGCTGCTTTTAGACTTGCATTTCCTTGAAGCGATGTATCAACAATCGCATCTAAAGAATGAGATCCAAACATCTGCCACCATTGAGCATTAGATAAATTACCCCTCCAAAAATTTTGCTCGGTATTATTTGCCAAGCTCGTCTTTTTAGGAACGCCCTCCTTTAAGTAGCTTGACCCCGCAGGGGGAGCAGGAGACTGAAAGTCTGGGCCAACAGCACACGCTGCTAAACCCAACACAATAGGGAGGGCTAAAATCGTCTTAGACAATTCTTTACTTAACACCAGCTTTACCAATATAAACATCGACAAGCTGGCCTGGATATAAAACTATATTAGCCGGCTTTTCAAAACTAAAGATCACTGGAAGCACTCTAACATCTACCCTTTCGGCCCTCTGATTCGAAAGTTCAATTTTGGGGCTAACATTAGGCTGAAGGCGCACTATCTTCAGCGGAAGCTTGATATCGGAGCCTCGTATAAACATATAAGCATCAATTTCACCAAGGCTCGGTAGACGCTGTAACAACACTTCATCAACATAACAACGTACAGCTAAAGCATTCCCCATGGCACCAAGTACCATAATTGGCTGAGTTTGCTGCGTATAGGTATCGTATACACCCTGAGCAGAAACATAACTACCAATAGCGGTATTGATTGAAATCACCCTCCCATCGGAGAGTGATTTGATTTGATACTTAGCCAACAAGCTAAGTGCAGAATCATATTGTCGCTGCGCAAGCTCAACATTGGCACTCGCCAAACTAACATTATCTTTTGCGCTATCTAGCGCATCTTTGCTTACTGCCCTAGAGTCAATATCTGCGGCGGCCTTTTGTTTAGAATAAGCATCTTGAGCCGTTTTTAATGACGCTTTAGCCACCAGAATTTGTGCTTTAGCCTGTTGCGTTGCGGCCTTTTGAATTGAATCCTCAATCGACAAAAGCACGTCTCCAGCGGCTACATCCTGACCTTCTTTAACGGGTATTCGGTTTACAGTCCCCGCAACTTCGGGATAAATATTGATGTTCGATCCGCTAGACTGCAAAGCCTCAATAATTCCCTCGGCGTAGATACCACTGGCATAGGGATTGGATGCAGGATTAAAAGCAGGAGGCAAAGGATTTTGTTTCAAACCCAAAATATATGCAGTACCAATTGCTAGCAACACCCCAAAAACTGCAAAGCCAATCAATAATTTATTTTTCATACTTGACTCTTTCAATGCCGAGAAGTTTTCCATCTTCCATTTTCATAATGGCGTCTGCATATTCAAAAATTCTATTATCGTGAGTCACGATAATGATGCAGCGGTTTTCATTCAGCACATTCTTTTTAATAAACTCCACAATCTTTCTACCCGTATCACCATCCAAAGATGCGGTGGGCTCATCAAGCACTAGCAAATCTGGTTGAGAGACAATTGCTCGAGCAATAGCCACCCTTTGTTGCTCTCCCCCGCTTAATTTAACTGGTGGTAACTCTGATTTATTGGCCAAGCCCACAATTTCTAGATATCTCTTGGCCTCTTTCATTGCCTCATTCCAATCCATTCGCTGAAGGATTAACGGAATGGCGACATTTTCTACAGTTGTTAAGCGAGGAAATAAATGAAAATCTTGAAAAACAAAACCAATCTTATGAAGTCGAAAATCTGCCAAATCATTTGAAGACATTTTCCACAGGTCACTCCCCTGAACTAGAACCTCTCCAGCGTTAGGCTCTAAGATCCCAGAAATCATACTAAGCAGGGTTGTTTTGCCACTACCCGATGGCCCAACGATATATAGCATTTCACCAGCCATTGCCTCAAAGCTCACACTCTTAACGGCAAATGTTCTCGCCTCACCATCCCCAAACCACTTACTGAGGCTATTAGCGCGTAGCGCAATCTTATTCATTTAGCCCCTAAAAATATCAAATGGTTGAATTTGAAGCACTTTTCGCACCCCAACATAACTAGAAAAGGCGGCAATAATCACCACCAGGACAAATGCCAAACTCAAATTGGTATAAGTGACTTGAGCTGCATAATCTGGCATCCTTAACTTGGCTAGAATCATCATGCTCGTAGCCAGCCCCACACCAAGACCATATCCAATAAGACAAGTAAATGTGGTCTGGATTAGGATCATTGCCACCAATTCTCTACCTTTGGCACCAATAGCTTTAAGGGCGCCAAATTTCTCTAAATTTTCAAGAATGAAGGTATAAAAGGTTTGTCCAGAAATAGATAAACCCACAATAAAACTAATAATAGTCATGATTAACACATTAATTCCAAGTCCAGTATGGTACTTATAGAAACTAGAGATCTTGTCGATAAATTGATCGCGCGTTAACGCCTGGTACCCCAGATGTTTAATTTGATCCTGTATATAGGGAATATCTTGAGGTGATTTTGGCTCTACCAAGACAAAAGACATCGTAAAACGAGATGAGGGTATATAGGTAATAGCCCTGTTATAGGTCGTATAAAGCGTTGGCACCCCAAATAAACCAGACTGTGAAACCTTGGCAATGCCGACAATCTTTCCGCGATGATCATTAATCTCAAATTCTGAACCAATGATGGGATTTTCCAATTTATCAAACTCTGCATCCTTAACTGCTATGAAACCATTCTCAGCAAAAATATCCTCAATCCTCCCATCTATTAAATTGGGCCTACCATAGAGCGTGACATCATCTAAACCAACTACCGTGACCCCCTGATAAGCTCCATCGCGCAACTTTACTAAGGCTCCGCCAAAATATATGGGCTCAGCATGTTTTACGCCTTTAATGCTTTTTGCAAAATCAAGCACATAGTCGGGCATCGGAATACTGCTTGAAACATTATTGACTGCTGGGTCGAGAATCCAAACCTGAGCGCCGACATTATCAATAGAGGAAGATGCCCTTGAGAGAATTCCTGAAAACATGGCCATCATCATGACCATCAAAAAAACGGCAAAAGTGATGCCCATGAGTAAGGCGGAAAATTTCCCCTTGTCATTAGTTAACAACTTGAGAGCTATTTTAAAAATGCCAAGCATCTATGCTGAATCAATCTAAGTGCATTTGAATTGGTTTGCCACTCCTTTACCTCACCCATCATACCTCTTTAATCTAAAGTGCAATATGATCGTAATTTCAAATTACCCTACCTATTTTTGACTTAAAACAAATCAAAGACAAATATCCAATTGAACAAGACGGAACACAAGTGTTAAAGTAAAAAAATGAGCTAAATGGGGGGTTATGTATAAACAAATATTCGCTTTCAGCTGCACAGCTCTTTTTTACGCGTGCACAACCGGGCAAATCGACTCTCAACCAATTCCACCAATCCATCAAATTGAGAGTCGAAATAACCTTGGCGGCACTTCGAATGATCCTGCAAAAATGCAAGCCGCGATCCAGGAAGCAACTGAATTATGCAACAAGCAAGGAAAAAAGATTGTGATTGTAGATACTCGAACTTCTGCATACAAAGAAGTTGGGGCTCTTGCTTATGGTGATATTAGATATGTCTGCGCACCTGAATAATTTTGAACATTTCACTAGAGTGAATTTAGAGCGCTAAAAATTACTACCTATTGATGATCTTTATACCAAAGAGTATCTATATTATTTTTTCGTAATTTAAAGATCAAGCCAATCAACCCCGCAATAAAGCCAGCACAAGCTCCGGCACCCAAAGACCAACGCGGACCAAATCTATCGGCAATTGAACCCATTAAGGGTGCCCCCAATGGAGTACAGCCGAAAAATATTCCGATATAAATTGCCATAATTCGGCCACGCATCATCGGCGCCGTAGAAAGTTGAACAAAACCATTTGCAGAGGTAGTAAATATTTGTGACATCGTTCCGAGCACTAAAAGCATTAACCCAAAGGTAATCCCATTTGGCATTACTGCTGCAAGCACTCCGGCTATTCCAAACCCAAAAGAGCTGATTACCAAAGTATTTAAATTTGGAGCCTTTCTTCCGGCTACATACAAGGCTCCAACAACCGATCCAATGGCCATCATAGAAGATAAAATGCCATATAGATGAGCCCCGCCTTGAAAGACAATCAAGGACATAGTTGATATAAAAATTGGAAAATTTAGACCATAAGTGCCAATAATAAACAGCATCAATAATGCAATAAAAATATCTGGCCTAATTTTTATATACTTAAATCCCTCTAAAATTCCTCCCTTAATTGCTACCGTCTTTTGTATTTTGCAAAACTCATGAACGCGCATCACAAGCAAGGAGATAATCACTCCTGCAAAAGATAATGCGTTGATAATGAATACCCAACCAACTCCAATAATCGAAATCAAAATGCCAGAAATTGCAGGGCCAATAAGCTGAGCACTATTAAATATAGATGCATTTAAAGCAACAGCATTTGGTAAATCTTCATCGCCAACCAATTCGGCAAAAAAGGTTTGTCTAGCAGGCGAATCAAAGGCGCTAATACAGCCAATAGCTCCAGCAAATATATAGACCGCCCATAAGGTTATTTGCCCTGCTATAACAAGTAGCCCTAGAATTAAGGCACATAATGCCATTGCGCTTTGCGTGATGAGAAGAATTCTTCGACGGTCAAAATGATCGACGGCCATACCAGCAATGGGCATCAATATCAAAGGCGGGCCGAACTGAAGCGCCATGACAATACCAACCGCGGTACCGCTATGATTTGTCAGCTGTGTAAGCACTAACCAATCTTGGGCAATGCGTTGCATCCAAGTGCCAATATTAGAAACAATGGCTCCGATTGACCAAACACGATAGTTATAGCCATGTAGCGATCGAAAGGTTTTTTTTAAACTTGAATAAAACCTTTTACCAAAAAATAAAATTTTTCACCTCCACAAAAAATATTACTTTGAGCCTAGTATGGCAAATACTAAAAGACAAACCTCCGCCACTGCATATGGGTTTCGCTTTTCTGGCGCCCCCTCCAGGACCTGAGCCTGCAACCAAAGAATTTCGGTGTATAGAGCTTTCACAACCCCCTGGACTTTACTTCATCATATTAATTGCCAGGCAAGTTAAACAGCGTCAAGCCATTTCAGACCAAAGATCATTTTTACTAAATTTATGTATTTTTATCGGGTGAAATCAATTCTTAGCGGATGTTTCGGCAACCCCTGTTGGACTTTCCCACAATCCGCCAAGAGCCTTAATTAATCCTACTGTAGATGTAAACTGACTACCTTTAATTTGAGCCTGCACTCGTATACCGCTTAATTGATTCTGCTGAACTAGTGCCATCGTTAGGGCATTATCTAAGCCTGCCTCATAACGGATATTGGATAATTCAAATGCACGATTTAAATTGGCCACTGATTTATCCTGATTAACTCTAGCCAGACCGAGTTGCTGAATGTTTCCTAGAGCATCTTGTGCATCCTGAATTCCATTTAGTACCGTTTGCTTGTAATTGGCCACCGAAAGACGATAACCGGCAGAAGCATAATCGACTGTAGAGCTAATCCGACCACCGTCAAATAATGTTTGCGTAGCCTGCATACCAAAAGACCAAATCATAGAAGGTACTGCAAATAGACTAGGAATGCTATTTGATTGATAACCAAGGTAAGTTGGCGATAAGGTCAACATTGGAAAGTAGGCAGATTTAGCAACGCCAATTTGAGCATTAGCGGCAGCCATTGCCCGTTCTGAAGCAGCAATATCGGGCCTACGCTCCAGTAAAGTACTCGGCAGGCTCATAGGAATTGTTGGCAACTTAACCGGCAGATTTCCAGCGGCTAAATGAAATCCCGATGCAGGTATACCTGCCAAAGTTGCCACCAGATCCTCCAAATCATTCCTCTGAGCTCTTAATTGCTCAATCTGAGCCTTTGTAGATTCTGTTAAAGCGGCTTGCTGCACCATATCGAGCTCACTAGATGCACCTAGATCATGGCGTTTCGTAATTAGCGCCAATACTCTTTCTTGGGCGCCAATGGAACTCTTCAGAGCCTCTAGCTCTTCGTCTGTCTGCCTTAATCGAAAATATGCTTGCGCCAGTTGCCCAGTAAGAATCAGCTGCGTATTTTCTTTTTCTGCCTGGGCCTGCTCAACAGTTGCTTTAGCAGACTCAACACTACGCCGAATTTGACCAATCCAATCAAATTCATAGCTTGCTGAAACATAAGGCTGAAAGTTATTCTGAATAGTGGAGTAGTTAGGCTTGCCATACTGAGTCAATGGACGATTTGCTGAAATTCGTTGATCATCACCAATTGCTCCAGCCTGAATAGTTGGCATAAATGCAGCAAACTGAACGCCATATTGAGCCTTAGCCTGATCTAATCGTGCAACCGAAGCTTGCAATGTAGGATTGTTGGCTAAACACTTGGCCTCCAGCTCATCCAATTCCTTATCCCCAAAAATGGTCCACCAATCTTGTTTTGGCACGGCGTCTTTCGGGTTTGCAGTATTCCAAACAATCGGCTGAGCATCTTTTGTAGACTTCCAATCATTGCCCGTTTCGACTGATGGCCGAACATAGTCGGGACCGATTGGCGAGCATGCTGCCAGAATCATTGAGAGCACGCAGAGTAATAAAGGATGGTATTTCATTTAGGATTAGCGCCGGAGGGCTTTGCAATCTCGGTTTTTGATGCAGGAGCAATGGATACTTTTTGGCCGTTTGTAATTGAATCAATAGGATTAACAATTACCTGATCAGAAGGCTCTAAACCGCCAATAATTTCAACTGACTTACCATAATCCACACCCAGGGCCACAGACTTACGAAGCACCTGATCGCCCTGTACAACGGCCACTTGAGGTCCAGCAGAGCCAAATAAGAGAGTATTTGTGGGCAATATCATTCGACCCTGACTATCCAAAGGTAAAGAAACCTCAACATAAGCCCCGGGCAACAAGAATTGCTGCTCATCCGGAATCTCAATGTCTACTTGCAAAGTTCTCGTTGCCACATCGATAGCCCCTGCAGTACGCGCAATCTTTCCAGTGACGATCTTATCGGGAGCTTCGGGTTTAAATACTTTAACCTCTTGACCCACTTTTACCGCTTCTGACCGGGCTTGCGGAATGTAAACATACAAATGCAAATGCCTTGTTTGTGAAACCCCAAAGAGGGCTTGGGGGGTACCGCCGTTACCAGAATTGACAAGATCGCCCACATTTACATTGCGGCGAGTAACAAAACCATCAAAAGGTGCGGTAATGGCACCAAACTTCAAAAGCTCTTTAGTTCTTTGTAATGTAGCCCGAGACTGACGGTAGGCTGCCGTCTTTTCATCAAGCTCTTGTTGGGATACAGCATCCTCTTTACGCAATTTTGTCCAACGTTGGTAGGCAACCTCAGCCAAATTGAATGCCGATTTTGCCTCCTCGACCTGCTTATCTACCTCGGGAGTTTCCAGCTTAACTAAGACATCGCCCTTCTTTATAGGCATCCCAATGTCCTTAAACCACTCTTTCACATAACCTTGAGTGCGTGCATACAACAATGATTCGTTATAACTTTCCACCGTACTAGGTAAGGTTAATTGAGCATCCGCACTCTTATCGCTTGCTTGGATAACGGCGACATTCATAATGTTATTTTGGGTAGCTCGATTCTCCAGATCTGATTCGTTCATAAAGTGGAAGATCACCACTCTGAGCGTACCCAGAAACAATAAAACACCAAATCCAATGAGTACATTACGAGCAATTTTCAAAACACGTTGACGTTTTTGTAAATCATGTTCTGGACCATGAAGATCTGAAGTAGGTAATCCACGATTAGCATGGCGTTCTTCCGTCATGAGGTAATACTCCTTTCATCCTTACGCAAGGCTAACCAGCGATGGAGAGATCCAAAAAGCACTGGAACAAATAACACGGTAGACACAGTTGCAAATAAAAGGCCGCCAATGACAGCGCGGCCTAAGGGGGCATTCTGCTCAGAGCCTTCACCAAATCCAATGGCCATCGGAATCATACCGATGATCATTGCTAAAGCAGTCATTAAAACAGGGCGTAGACGAGTTGAACCCGCCTCCAGGGCTGCTGAAAGCGCTGGCAAGCCTTCTTGCATTCTTTGTCTTGCAAAAGACACCACCAAAATACTATTCGCAGTAGCAACACCCATCGTCATAATGGCACCAGTAAGAGCTGGCACGCTGAGGTTGGTACCCGTCAAAAGAAGCATCCAAGCAATTCCTGCCAACGCTGCTGGCAAAGCTGTAATGATGATGAATGGATCAAGCCACGATTGAAAATTCACCACGATTAACAAGTAAACCAAAATCATTGCGCCCAATATTCCCACCCCTAGACCAAGGTAAGAAGACTTCATCGTCTCAATTTGACCACGCAAAATTATCTTAGAACCAGGGGGTAAATCTGCTTTATTTTTCTCAAGAACTGCTTGAATTCCACTGGCAACAGAGCCTAAATCTTTGCCTCGCACATTGGCATATATGTTGATAGCAGGCTGAATATTAAAGCGATCGACTACTGTAAATTCAGTTCCAGGGCTTACATCGACAACATTTCCTAAGATTTGGTTTGGCGCCTTTGCACCAGTACCATTCATATTGGGTTGGCTGTTGGTAGACCCGCCAATTGGTAGACGCATTAAATCATTTAGGGAGCTAATACGATATTGCGGCGCCTGCATGATCAAGTTATAAACAATGTCGTTTGCAGGGTTCAACCAAAATGATGGTGCCGTTTGGAGATTGCCTGAAAGTGGTAGCAACAAATTTTGCGCAACATCGATAGGACCCAAGCCCATGCCCTGAATTTTAGGGCGATTCATTGTTAGCTTGATAGTCGGATTATCGAGACGCTCCTGAATGTGAACGTCAGCAGCCCCAGAAACCGATGAAATTTGACTCACCAACTTACCGGCAAATTTTTCATTTGCCTCATAGCTTTTCCCAGTTATTTGGACATCTATTGATGCAGGTATTCCGAAATTCAAAATTTGGGTAATGACATCGGCTGGCTGAACATAAAACTCATTACCTGGAAACTCCTTACGCAATCGGGGCAATAATTGCTCGATATAAAAATCACTAGGCTTATGATCTTCGCTTAAAGAAATCAATACATCCGCATCAATCGTGCCGATGGTACCTGAATTGCTATACGATAAATTAATACCGCTGTAAGGCAACCCAATATTGTCCAAAATGGTAACCAATTGATCTTTAGGGATCACCTGTCGGACCACACCCTCGACTTTGTCGACCAAAAGTGCAGTATTTTCTATTCGCGTGCCACTAGGAGCACGTACATGTAATTTTATTTGGCCAGTATCTATCTGAGGAAATAAATCACGCCCAAGAATAAAGAATATTGAACATGATGCTAGACAAAAACCCAGAAAAAATTTCATAAATTGTTTTCGATGGGTTAATAAAAAGCTTAGCAACAAGACGTAAGAGGCGCGAAATTTCTCAAAATATATATTGAACTTAGAGTTCACTTGATGGATCCACTCCGCAAAGCGACTTCGACTTTCTTGATGCCCCATCATCATCAGAGCCAAAGTAGGAACCAAAGTTCTCGATAAGATGTAAGAGGCTAGCATGGCGAAAACCACCGCCTCTGCCAACGGCACAAAAAGGTATCTAGCTACGCCACCTAAGAAAAACATAGGCACAAACACGATGCAAATACAAATGGTGGAGACAAAGGCGGGTACCGCAATCTCTCCAGCCCCATCCAAAATGGCGTTATATAGGTCGGTGCCCATATGTAAATGCCGTTCAATGTTTTCAATGGTAACGGTTGCATCATCCACTAAAATACCGACCGCCAAGGCCAGCCCACCTAAAGTCATAATGTTGATGGTTTCGCCAATGGCATGCAAAGCAATAATGGAGGAAAAGATAGAGAGGGGGATTGATATTGCAATAATGGTGGTAATGCGCCAATTTCCCAAAAAAAGCAACAGCATAATCGCAGTCAGTAATGCTGCAATAAGAGCCTCATGAATTACTCCAGTTACCGCAGCTTTAACAAAAATGGATTGGTCTAATAGAAAATTGGTTTCAATTCCCTTGGGGGCCAACGCCATCACCGAAGGAAGGCGATCCTTAATACCCTGAACCACATCTAATGTGGATGCACCGCCGTTCTTGAGAATGGTGACGAGTACACCTCGTAACCCGTTTTGGTGAACTATATTTGTTTGTGGATTAAAACCATCTCGAACGTGCGCCACATCACGCAAGAAGGTAGTAGCGCCATTTGTGGTCTTAACAGGAATAGCATTCAGACCCTCAATTGATTTTGGCGAACCATTTAAGGCAACTGTGTACTCCGTATCACCAATTTTGGCGGTGCCCGAAGGTAGAATTAAGTTCTCCGCATTCACTGCATTAATGACATCCGTTGAAGACAAGCCTTTAGCTAGCATCGCATTTGGATCCAAATCCACGGAGACCACGCGAATTTTTCCTCCATATGGGTAAGGAATAGCCGCTCCAGGGATGGTCACCAAAGGTGGGCGAACCACGTTAATTGCCGTATCAAACAGTTCTTGATCTGAGAGTGATTTGCTCGACATGCCTATTTGTAGAACCGGCACACTTGAAGCTGTATATTTGATAATTAGAGGTGACAGAGTGCCTGGAGGGAAATTTTTCAAAAGCGCCTGAGATACCGCCACGACCTGCGCAATGGCCATATCAATTTTTACATTAGGCTGAAAGTAAATTTTGACAATACTGATACCAGCTAAAGTTTGCGATTCAATATGCTCAATATCATTAACAGTCGTTGTCAAACTGCGCTCATCAGTTTGAGTAATTCGTGAAGCAATTTCTTGAGCAGATAAGCCGTTGTAATTCCAAATAACACTGATGACTGGAATATCGATGTCGGGCAATACGTCAACGGGTGTTTTTAAAATAGCCAAAGGCGTGGCAAAAAGAATGACAATTGCCATCACAATGAACGTATAAGGCCGCTCTAGGGCTAAACGAACAATCCACATTTAGATATGTACCTTGTTTTTTTCAAAGGCTGTCATGTATTCTTTTTATTAAGTATTAATTAGCTTCAGCGGCTTGATATATGCGCTCTAAAAGAGGAACTATTGTATGTAATTCTTTTTTACTCAAAGTCGAGAGCAATTCTGAACGTAATAAATCCGCCTGGCTTTTAATCTTTTTATACAAACTTTTGCCATTCGCAGTTAAGGCAATTAACTTAATGCGCTTATCAGATTTCGAAGCAACCCTCTTAACATAGCCATGCTTAGCAAGTCGATCCAGCATTGGAACCATGCTTGGTGGCTCCACGCCTGCTAGCTTGGACAATTCAACCTGAGATAGCGAGTTATTTGATCTAGCGATTAAGGCAATCGTTAGCCAGCCCGATTGACCCACCCCCAGATCCCTGAGACGGCGGTTTAGGGCCTGCTTATATGCGCGAGCTGAATTATGTAAGGCCATTGAAAATTGCTCTTCAATTGTTTGCATAAGGCTAATAAATTAATCGTTAGAGTTCTAATGAATTGCAAATATTACCCGCTTTTTAATTAAATTGCCCAACAAAGACAAAACCCCCACCATTTCTGATGAGGGTTTGCTTTTCTGGTGGGCCCACCAGGACTTGAACCTGGGACCAAAGGATTCCGGTTTGTGTAGCTTTCACTACTCCCTGGACTATGCCTTCACCATATAAAGATTTACATCCTTACTTAGGTGGGTGCCGTCTAGTCTCTACACCTTCAACAGCACTTTCATACTGAAGCTTGGCTCGGCGTTAGCGTATTCATTACTGAACTTAGCTTTCTCCGAATTTGACACCATCCCTTATGCAGTTTCCACGCATAAGGCACAACTTTCGTTATGAGAGCAGACATCCAAAGAAAACCACTAGGATTTCAACAAGTTACAGCGCCTAGATATCGGTGTGTAACGTTTTGTGTAGTGAATTTAATGTAATTGGATGAGCTACTGACCGACTCTTTGGTTTTCAAAACCAAAGAAATTTTGGAACAACCGTTTAGCACTTGGTTGCTCCGAAGTGCTTTTAATGATAAGCATCGATCTTTCTAACTTATTGCAGCAGAATCTACCACATAAATTGAAGGATGCTTAATTCTGAAATTTCTATATATTAATCATCTATGAAAAAGTTTTTTCTACATTACTCAGGCGGTTGGTCAAATTTATTAGGATTATTCCTGGTCCTGTTGCTAATTAGAAATCATCCGTCTTATGCCCAATCTCAACAAGAAACTTTGAGTCCACAGGCAGAAATAGGCAAAATAATTTTCTTCGATCCTTATATATCTGCATCAGAAAAAATGTCATGCGCAAGCTGCCATGATCCTAGCAATGCTCATGCCCCCAACAACAATCTTATCGTTCAACTCGGCGGGAAAAATCTTGATCAAAGCTATTTTAGATCCGCGCCTTCAATTCGTTACCTTATTGACACGCCGCCTTTTCATGTTGAAAAGAAAAACAAGCCTGTAGGCGGCTTTAACCGCGATGGCAGTGCCCCAACCCTTGAAAAGCAAGCCGAGGGTCCGCTGCTCTCACCCGTTGAAATGGCTAACACCTCTATTCATGAATTCATATTGAAATTAAAAAAGCGTCCTTATTTTAAAAATCTTGTTTTAGCCTTTGACATAAGAACTCAAAATACAGATCAAGAGTATTTTGATGCTGCCTTAGTAGCACTTGCTAAATATCAAAAGGAAGATGTGAGTTTTAGGCCATTTAACTCAAAATATGATTTTTATCTCAAAGGTTTAACCACCTTAAACCCAAGTGAGCTTCATGGTTTGGAGTTATTTAATAATCCTCGAATTGGCAATTGCGCCTCATGCCATACTAGTCAATCGGACTCTGATCAACATCCCCCATTATTTACAGACTATAGCTATGATGCACTTGGTGTACCAAGAAATTTAGCCATTCCTTTAAATAAAGATGCCAAATTTTTTGATATGGGACTTTGTCAGTCAATTGCCGGCAAAGGGCATCCTGAATTTTGTGGCATGTTCAAAACACCTACATTAAGAAATGTTGCTACTAGAAAAGTCTTTTTTCATAATGGCAAATACACCAGTCTTCGTGAAGCAATTCGCTTTTATGCTACCCGTGATACAGATCCTGAAAAATGGTACGGCAGAAATTTAGAAGGCGGAATTACGAAATTTAATGATCTTCCCATAGAGTATCGAGAAAATGTCAGTCGAGATGAAATTCCATATGAACAGCATTTTGGGCGAATGCCAAGACTCTCGGAAAAGGATATTGAGGACATTGAGGCTTTCTTGAAAACCCTGACAGATGGATATGTTCTTACTAAGTAAGAAACTGCCCAAAGGTAGTTTTAGTGTTTCTTGGCGGCCCGGTGCAGAATCGTCCAGAGCAGCTTGTCAGCCCATATTTTTAAAGTTACCCAATAAAGTGTGTAGTGCTGCCTACACACTTTATTCACCTAACAAGCGTTACTTAAAGTAACACTCAACTGGCCAAACCTCACCATTTATCCCTCTGACCTACTTTTTATTAGTTTTTGGTTTACTTTAGGTTCTCTGGTTATGAGAGTAGACATCCAAAGAAAACCACTAGGATTTCAAGAGCTTACGTCTCCTAAATATCGGTGTGTAGCGTTTTGTGTATTAGATTTAATCTAATTAGAAGAAGTGTGTACTCACTCTTTGGTTTAGAAAACCACAGGAATTTTGGAGCAACCGTTTCGCACTTGATTGCTCCAAAGCTACTTGAGAGATTTGTTATAGCTCGTAGAGACTTATTCATTAATTTTTTGATGTCTGTTATCGATAAATGAATCATCAGTGACCGCCGCCGCCTCCACCAAATGGTGGCCTAGCAAACCAAATAACGGGCACCAAGCAAACCATAATCATTCCAGAAAGCATTAAGAGGTGATTAGTTGAAAGGACATAGGCTTGAGCATTTACCAGAACATCAAAATATTGACTTATTTGGATATCAGACATTCCTCGCTCAGATAAAGCAGCAATAAACTGGTTGTATCCGGGATTAGATGGATTAATGTGCTCTACTAAATTTGCATGGTAAGTAGATGCCTGATTTTGCCAAATTGTCACTCCAATAGCAGTGCCTACACTTCCACCCATATTTCTCAGAAAGTTTGTTAAGCCAGTTGCAGCACTAATTTGCTGGAGTTTGATTTGGGATAGGGAAATTGCAGTCATTGGCACAAAAAAACCTGCAATGCCAATACCAGCTAGCAAGCGTACTAACTGAAGATGGGTAAATGAAACATCTGGCGTGATGGAGCCACTCATCCAAGCAGCTATGCCAAAAGCAGTAAACCCAATGGTAGCGACCTGTCGCGCACCAAATCGATCAAGATTAATCCCAAAAAATGGCCCAAAGAAAATCGATAAACATCCTACAGCTGCCATGACTTCGCCAGCCAAGGTCGGCGTGTAACCGAACTGAGTTTGCATCCAAAGTGGGCCAATAATGACAAAAATATAAAATGCATAACTTCCAATTCCCAAGCAGCTTGCAGCAATTAAGAAATTGCGATTTGCAAAGAGTCTTAAATTGACAATGGGGTATTCCTCGCCCAGCTCCCAAATGACCAGGGAGATCAAAGTGACTACTGAGATAAAAGCTAGAACGCAAATTGTGGTCGAACCAAACCAA
>Ga0364859_10604_pt1 | contig 15753 bp, 17 predicted proteins | sample ExccelAu500001D3_FD_206911 | JGI IMG/M metagenome (GOLD analysis project Ga0364859, IMG submission 206911) | Enriched cells from Trout Bog Lake Hypolimnion, Wisconsin, USA - BchlTB.Aug20.5000.01 .D3 | ecosystem: Environmental > Aquatic > Freshwater > Lake > Hypolimnion/Profundal zone | place: USA...
CGAAAGTGATTTGGCAACCTATGAAAAGAATCAGGATAAGGATATAAAGGAAAAGGAACAGTTGCTTGCTGTGCTTACTGAAGAAGCGATCAAAAACAGAAAGAGAATGTCTGACTTGGTAAACATGAGGCTCAATAATGAAATGACCAAGGATACTTTTATGCTTCATCACAAACCATTAGAGGAAAGAATGCAACAATTGGATGCACAGATGCCCGAACTCCAAGCCTCTGTTGACTTCATTAAGATTCAATATCTCTCTTCTGAAACAGTATTACAAGGTGCTAAAGACCTATACCACCAATGGCCTCTCATTCCATTCGAGGAAAAGCGTTCCATTGTTGAAATCATAACCGACAAGATAACGGTGGGCAAAGAGGACATAAACATCAAACTGGCCTATCTCCCTTCCATTTCCGGAAATCCCGGAAAAAGTCAAATCAACCTTTAGGAGATTCAGAGGCTTAAAAACCTATATAATCGCTTATGCTATATGATGTTCCCGGACAACTTCCCCCATGATAGGCCTGCAACTGGCCGTTGACATCAATTTCGAGATCGTTGTTAAACGGTGTGGCTGAAGTTACCGTAGCAGTAATATTGAGCTGTGGTTTGCTGCAGTTAAAACTATAATTGAAACTGCCTGCAATATTGGTGTCTAGTATGGCTTTCTGTACTGCATTAGGATCATATGCTGTGCTGATACGCAAATGCCTTGTTACCTGCCCGGTACCGGATGAAGAACCGTCACTCAGATCTTTTACTTTTAATGTAATAATATTGTTTTGCGCCATTACAGGCGTTACATCATTTGAAGGCGAACAGGATTGTAAAATGCATGCAATAACGAGGCAGATAATACCTGGAAAAAACAAACCGGATAAGCTGATCCTGCTTTTCAATGGGACTGTTATTGAATGGGTTTGTGTTTGCATGAGAGCACAAACCTAAATCACTTTAATGTACTGAAATTATTAATATGACCAACCTTCAGAAATAAATGACGAACGAAATATTATTGATTATTGATAACTGATCCTTGATCATTGTCAATACTGCTCCTTCTCGTTCGGGAAATCGAAACTTTTGATATCAGAAATATAATTTTTTACAGATTCGGTTATGGTATCAAAAAGGCTGGCATAGCGGCGAAGAAATCTCGGGTGAAATTCATTGTTCAACCCCAGCATATCGTGCAAGACCAGTACCTGTCCGTCTACACCGGCACCGGCACCGATGCCAATAGTGGGTATGCTGAGTGATTTGGTAACTTTCTCTGCCAGTGTGGCGGGTATCTTTTCAAGCACCAGGGCAAAACAGCCCAGTTCCTGCAGCAGCAATGCATCTTCGCAGAGTTTATCGGCCTCAGCATCTTCTTTGGCCCGTACATTATAGGTGCCGAATTTATATATAGATTGCGGCGTAAGGCCCAGGTGGCCCATCACCGGTACCCCCGCTGATATAATACGCTCAATGGATTTGGTGATCTCTGCACCGCCTTCCAGTTTCACACCATGGGCACCCGATTCTTTCATAATGCGAATGGTGGATTCCAGCGCCACTTTAGAATTTCCCTGGTACGACCCGAAAGGAAGATCCACAATCACCAGCGCATGTTCTACACCCCTGATGACCGAAGAGGCATGGTATATCATCTGGTCGAGGGTGATGGGAAGGGTGGTTTCATGACCTGCCATTACGTTGGAAGCCGAATCGCCTACCAGGATCACATCAATGCCTGCAGCATCAATAATATGCCCAAGGGTGAAATCATAAGCTGTAAGCATGGCGATTTTCTCCCCGTTTTCCTTCATTTCCTGCAGGACACGGGTGGTTATTTTGCGATAGGACTTTTCCATATTATATTCTTTTATAATGTCTTAACACTAATATCTGCAAGCATTATCCCCGATGGACCCAGAAAAAACTTCGGTACCCTATGCCGGAAGTATCAAAGCTTGCCCTTAAATTTGAAACCCTGAGGCTGCGAATACTCCCGGAAACCATAATTTTATCCACTAGCGCAGGCTCACTAAACACAGAAACAACTCATGCAGATATTTCTTCGCAAATTTTACAGAAAAACTATTGAAAGCAATCGATTTGTTTTTGCATTTTTTGTTATTTCGGCTGCTTTCCTTATTTCATGCTCTACAGATTTCCAGGTAAATGCACCCTACAAAGAAGAAAACGCCATATACGGCTTGCTGGAACTGCACGACAACCAGCAAGTTATCAAGATCGGGAAAGTGTTTCAGAATGGCAGCGGCGTAAGTGCCAGCCAGGCTGCCAAAACAATGGACAGCCTCTACCAGTCAGACAGCCTCTATGTTACCCTTACAGATGTAAATACCCAAACCCAGACCGTTCTGCATAAATTTTACAATACCCAGAAAAATGCCGGCTATTTTGCTTCTCCCGGGCAATATCTCTATGGTACACCGCCCGGTTTTGTATTAAACCCCGCAGGCAATTACCAGCTTTCGGTACTGGATACCAAAACCAAAGTACTGTCGCAGGGCAGCACCGTTATTGTGAATGATATCGTTCCTGCCCGCCCATATAAAGGGGCTCAGATCAGTGTTTCCAACCTTACCGGCTTGTATTCGGTAAGCTTCGGGGTGGGCGCCAATGCGGTAACCTATGATGTGAATATCTACATCTATGTGAAGGAATACCATAAAAAAGATTCCAGTCTTGCAAAAATTGATACGCTGGTTTACAATGTATTGTCGGCAGCACCGGTATCGGGTGCCTCTGCCATGGTGCAGGACTTTAAAAATGTTGATTTTTATGCCTTTGTGGGTGGCAGTCTGAAAGCAGATCCTACCATTTTCCGCCGGATGGACAGCCTCGATTTTGTGATCACTGGTGCCGGGTATGATTTTGCCAACTATATCCAGGTAAATACCCCATCGCAGGGTGTGGTACAAAAACAACCTACCTATACTGACGTTACCAATGGCGTGGGCATCTTTTCTTCACGGCTCATTACCCATATCAAAGCCCCGTTAACGGGCGCGTCCTATGCCCTGCTCGGCACATCTACTTATACCCAGGGACTTAATTTTGTGCCTTAACTGACGATTTGGCAGAAAAGAAACAGGGGTCAGGCCTAAGTGATAAGGCATTAGGCATAAGGCGCCTGAAATCAGCACATATCATAATACATTGTATTAGGATATAAGCCTGCCATTCAGGCATTAAACATAATCCTGAGCAAACACAATCCGTCATGTTCTCTTATAAAAAGAAGGGTTAGGGATGTGTCGTTATAGATCGCACTACCGTTCATCTGCGAACCCCTTTTGTTAAATCTTGCCACATTGTTCATCAACTCAATCCATTTTGGCAGATAATCTGTTTTGGCATTTTCATTGTTAAGTAGTCTGAAAACAAAAAGAAATACCGCTTATCTTCTCCCTCTCCTCCAGGAGAGGCTTGGGGTGAGGCTTAAATCAAACACTAAAAGGATAAAGATATTATGGCAAAAATTATTGGAATAGACTTAGGAACCACCAACTCATGCGTTGCTGTGATGGAAGGCAACCAGCCCGTGGTGATCGCTAACAGCGAAGGAAAGCGTACAACGCCTTCCGTTATCGCATTTCTCGAAAATGGTGAAATAAAAGTGGGCGACCCTGCCAAAAGACAGGCTGTCATCAACCCGCAAAACACGATAGCTTCTATCAAACGTTTCATGGGTCGTAAGTTCGACGAAGTAGATGCGGAAAAAAGATTCGTATCCTACGAAGTAACACGCGGCGCTAATGATACCGCCCGTGTGAAAATACGCGACAAGGTATATACCCCTCAGGAACTCTCCGCGATGATCCTGCAGAAGATGAAACAAACCGCTAAGGATTACCTAGGTACCGAACCTACCGAAGCGGTAATTACCGTTCCGGCTTATTTTAACGATGCACAACGCCAGGCCACCAAAGAGGCCGGTGAAATTGCAGGCCTTAAAGTAAAACGTATCATCAATGAGCCTACAGCAGCTGCTTTGGCTTACGGACTTGATAAAAAAGGCAAAGAACAAAAGATAGCCGTATATGACCTCGGTGGTGGTACTTTCGATATTTCGATCCTCGACCTTGGTGATGGCGTATTTGAAGTGAAATCTACCAATGGCGATACCCACCTGGGTGGTGATGACTTTGACCAGATGGTGATCGACTGGCTGGCGGAAGAATTTAAGAAAGAAGAAAACGTAGACCTGCGCAAAGACCCTATGGCATTGCAGAGGTTGAAAGAAGCGGCTGAAAAAGCCAAAATCGAACTTTCAAGTTCTATGGAAACGGAGATCAACCTGCCTTATATCATGGCGGTAGATAATATCCCGAGACACCTTGTAAAGAAACTGAGCCGCTCTAAATTTGAGCAGCTTACCGAAAGTCTGGTGGCCCGCAGTATTGAGCCTTGCAAACAAGCGCTGAAAGATGCAGGATATACCATTAACGATATCGACGAAGTGATCCTGGTAGGAGGTTCTACCCGTATCCCGAGGGTACAGGAAAAAGTAAAAGAATTCTTTGGCAAAGAGCCGCATAAAGGTGTAAACCCTGATGAAGTGGTTGCCATTGGCGCTGCCATACAAGGCGGTGTACTTACCGGTGAAGTGAAAGATGTGCTGCTGTTGGATGTAACGCCGCTGTCATTAGGTATCGAAACCTTTGGCGGTGTGAGCACCACGCTCATTGCAAGCAACACCACCATCCCTACCAAGAAGAGCGAAACCTTTTCTACGGCGGCCGACAACCAGCCATCGGTGGAGATACATGTATTGCAGGGCGAACGCAGTATGGCCAAAGATAACAAGACCATAGGACGCTTTGTGCTCGACGGCATACCACCGGCACCAAGAGGCGTACCACAGATTGAAGTAACCTTTGACATAGATGCCAATGGTATCCTGAATGTAGGCGCCAAAGACAAGGCAACAGGTAAAGAACAAAAGATACGTATAGAAGCCAGCAGCGGACTGAGCCAGGAAGAAATAGAAAAGATGAGACGCGATGCTGAAGTAAATGCAGAAGCCGACAAAAAGGCCAAGGAAACCATTGAAAAGGTAAACCATGCCGACCAGCTGATCTTCTCTACCGAAAAGCAAATGACCGAGTATGGCGACAAGATCCCTGCCGATAAAAAGGCAGCCATTGAGAGCGCCCTGGGCCGCCTGAAAGACGCCCACAAAGCTCAAGACCTGGCAGCCATCGACAGTGCCACCGCAGACCTCAACACCGCATGGCAGGCAGCCTCTGGTGAGATGTATGCCGCACAGAATCCGGGTGCAGGAGCTGATGGCGCAGGCGCAGACGGAAATGCCCATGCAGGTGCTCAAGGCCACGACACCGGTACTGAAGGTGCACAGGATGTAGAATATGAGGAAGTGAATAAATAGGGGTCAGGAATCAGGGGTCAGGAGTTAGGAGTTAGTGCTGACGCACGATCCCGATGCTGATAGAAGGGATTCCCCCTTTAAAAAGGCCCGTCCGAATGGAGAAGCCGGGCGGAGGGCAGGGGGATTCGGTGGACAAAGCATCTAACTACCCTCCCGCTCCACGGATTGATTATAAATACAAAGGCAGCTTAGAAGAAATTTTGGGCTGCCTTTTTATTGTGATGGAATTCAAAGTTCCGCTGTCCTTAGCCTCCAGGCTAAGGACTCTTAAGCTTGCAGCCTCTGGCTGCCTGTTCTATAGCCTTTAAACCGGATTTATTTATCATAATAAAGCCAGCCAGAGGCTGGAAGCTTGAACATCCGTAGCGAGGACGCTACGGATAGCAGTATAGTAGCAGTTTAATTATTCAAAATGAAGCGGACGCTTCAAAAGAACCGTCGCAAGCGGACACTTGCGCCAGTCTGGGGCCAGTCAGGGCCACTCAGGCGAGCAGAAAAACAAGATGAATTGGGAGGCAGTTTATTCAATGCCTATCTGACATAGTTCAAACCCCATTTATATAATTCAGCAAGAATCGGTTCCAGGTTTTTGCCTTTCTCGGTTAAAGAATATTCAACGGTGGGAGGAACTGTGGCAAACGCTTTTCTCACACCCACCCCCCAGCTGGCCCCCGCTGGTCGGGATATGCCATCCCGACCTTTGAGTATCAGGATCTTCACCGCCCTTGTTGGTGTTGTCACCAACAAGTTTCTTTATGAGCAAGCTCTCACCATTAAAAATTCAGGACAAACCATTTCGAAAATCTTAGCTGCGGTAAGTTTGTTGGAGCTTGTTGGTGACAACACCAACAAGGGCACAAAATGATATAAAAGGCAGCTTAGAAGAAATTTTGGGCTGCCTTTTTTTTATTTGTAATAGAATTCGAACCCATAATCGGTTTAAATTCTATTTTTGTACATGCACATTTTATTCAATTCAAGAGTAATTAATTTAGTGTGGTTACTACTAATAGTAAGCCCAAACTATTCATGCGTCCAACATAGTGCAAACTCAAAGAGTGTGAATAATGAGCAGAAGCAAGATCTACAGAATCAGAGAAGAGAAAGCTTAAGCGAGCAGGATTCAGGCTGGCATGGACCTTCGTATCAAGCGTTATTAAAAGCAGTAAATAGGACAAAAAAAATACTAGGTGTGCAGAAAGAACATTTTTTTTCGGATTCTATTCGAAAAGACACTTTCCACTTAGTTATTAGAGGCCCGAATTTGTTGAATTCTGTTGCGATCTTCTCAATTATTTCTTTTAAAGGTGACGAAATATACCATGAAGAATTTTTGGGTTCCGAACTACTTGGAGATGACGATAATTCAAATCCAAAGCACCAGAACTCCGTAATACTTAAGAAAGTCAAGACCTTTTTTGATGAAGAGAACTTCTCAACTCCATTGGATACAAGCTTACATATTGATACAACCACGAATGAAGATGAAAATCTTAATTATCAAGTTTATAAAGATTTAACGGGTCAAAAATATACAGTTTCTTTTGCCTATAGTTATGGTTATGAAGGTACCTATTGGATAGCTTACGACGCTAAAAAGAATCATGTGGAATTATTATATTCAATGGATTAACTCTCAACTGGCGCAAGCGTCCGCTTGTGACTTTTCTTCCTGAAGCGTCCGCTTCACTTCTACAACAATAAACATAATCCATTCCTGAACAAATAGAAGCGTACGCTTCTCAAAAAGCCGTCACAAGCGGACGCTTGCGCCGGATATTCATTTCATTATCAAATCAAGAATACTTTGAATATGCTATCCATCTCTGCATAGTTGCCGGCACTGCTATATATCCATTCATGTGGTTCTCTCACAAAGCCTGCTTTAACAGGATTTTCATGAATATAATTTAGTTTTTGAAACAGCATTTCATTGGTCATCAATTCTATAGGATGATTGTCCTGTTTCCAGAATTGAAAATCATAATTTTTTGGATTGTTCTTTCCGGCAGTGTACATCATTTGCAGCATCCATTCACGTCTGCTTTCAGTCGGGTTTTCTTCAATTGCTTTTCTAATAGCTGTAGAAGTATGGGCCTTTAAATCGCGGATTATATGTTCGAGTTTGTTTTTATTTGTACCGATAATCATGTGCACATGGCTGGTCATGATACAATAAGCATATACTTCCAGACCTTTCTCTTTTGTGCAGTGTTCAAAGCTTTTTATCAGGATATCCTTGTATTCATTCCGGATAAAAACATCGATCCATTCAATAACTGAAAAACTGATAAAGTATAATTTGGTATCGTCGCGGAATTTATATTTTGTGCTCATTTATAAGTGTGATTTTGGTTGGATGCAAAAATATAAAAACCAGGAAGTTTATTCAAAGTGAAGCGGACGCTTCAAACGGCAAAGTCACAAGCGGACGCTTGCGCCAGCGCGCGCGAGTAGGGTGTGGAAGGCAGTTTATTCAATACCTACCTCACATAGTTCAAACCCCATTTATATAATTCAGCAAGAATCGGTTCCAGATTTTTGCCTTTCTCGGTTAAAGAATATTCTACCGTGGGAGGAACTGTGGCAAACGCTTCTCTCACAACAATTTCGTTTACTTCCATAGACTTCAATTCCTTTACCAGCATTCTTGTATTAATGCCTGTAATGGTACGTTCCAATTCTTTAAAACGCTTCTTGCCATCCAGCAAAGCATAGACAATTGAAAATGCCCATTTGCCACCCAGAATATTTAAAACATCCTTTATCGGACAATTAATTTCGTTGATTTTGAAAATAGTTTTCTCTGTAACTACCTGATTATCCATATTACTTTAGTTTGTGGTATTACTGTACATTGATGTAACTACTTGCAAAAGTAAAGTAATAAGAATTAAATTTGAAACTTAATTTTAAAAATAATCTATAAATGGAAAGCAGCAATCAAATTCAAGGTCAGCCGAAGGTTGGCAAAATGGCTAAAGCCGGGGCCCTGTTTTTAGTTCTTTGGGGTATTCTACATATCTGGGTGGGTGCAGCAGGTGCATTGCAATATGTTACCGGTGATGTAGGTTCATTATGGAAAATGTTGGTTGGCGGAAAGAATGCGCCATTTAATGCTGTGCAAATAACTACGGATGCGATAACGGCCAATGCACAGAAACATTTAATTTTAAATTTTTGCCTGGATGTGGGCGGCTATGGGGTATTAGGAATTATTTTAGCCTGGTTAATTTTTAGTAGAGGTTCCTGGCCTGCCTATTTCATTGCGCTCATTGCCATAGGTATCTGCGATTTAAGCTTTGCTTTTTCAATGGTAACCCCGGGTATCATAGAATTGAACTGGGGTACGGTAAGCGGACCTATTATCTGGGTAATTGCCGTAATATTAATACCCTTTGGTTTGCCAAAGAATAAATGAATGAAAATGTGAATGGAATGAATTAGTAAAACCTGTTATCGAGTTTATCCTCTCATATTCAGGACTAAAGCACAAAGAAAAAAACGAAAATATATAAAAAATGAAAAAATTTATGGTTGATATCCTTTTGGAAGGATTAGACAATGAAACAAGAATGAATCTGCTTCCCAAAGAACAGGAAGTGGTTAAAGAACTGGAATCAAATGGAACGATCCTGGAAAACTATATTAAACTTGATATGTCAGGCATTTATATGGTTATCATGGCAGATGATGCGGAGGATGTAGATAAAAAACTTTCGTTCCTGCCATACTATCCTTATATGAAAATTAATATTGTTCCGATCAGGGTTGTAAATAATATCAATCAATAGTTATATCCCTACCCTATGCGCGCGTTTGTCTTTGCTCGCGCGCGTTTCCAAACGCGTGCGGACTGGTTTCGCGTTTGCAACGCACATAGAATTTTTATATTTGCATCGTGTCAGAAAAATATAAAATTACAAATCCTGAAGGCATTTATTTCTTTCCCGCCCTTGTTGGTGTTGTCACCAACAAGTTTCTTTATGAGCAAGCTCTCATCATTAACAATTCAGGACAAACCATTTCGAAAATCTTAGCTGCGGTTAGTTTGTTGGAGCTTGTTGGTGACAACACCAACAAGGGCACAAATATTATCAGACCAATTTAAGTAGCCTTCAGAGAAAGCCAGCCCCGACTTATTCGGGGGCAAATACAGAAGCACGAATGACGCTTCGCTAACATTCGCGCGAGCAAAGAGAGAACATTTTTTAAGCATCTTGTAGATCCTAAAATTCCGGGTATCCTGATTCAGAAATATTTCACAGCTCGTCTTTGGCTTACCAACCAATCGCATGTACCAACTACCAACATTAGTAGTGTTGCTGTATTGTAGGTAGCTGTTGGTATTGCAATTCCTGATTTCAATTGTTGGGTAATTCATAAACTTTCGTGCAGAGGCCGGGCATTTAAAATTTCGCCGGTTTCGGATTTGCTTTTATTTTTACACCCAAAAAATCATTAGAATCAGAAATGGCAGATAATATCGCTGTCCTGGAGGATATGTTTTCGGCTGTACAGGCAGGACAGGTTTCCGGGAATGAATTGTGTCTGAAAATATTGAATACCGGACAGGTATGGCCTAAAAATGAAATGATTGTTTTTACCGGCAAATTGTTTGACTGGGCCCTTACGAAGGCAGATCAATTTCCGGATATTTACGGGTTTGCATTGCTTGTTAAAGCACGGACAGATTTCATTCTCGAACATTTTGAAAGCGCCTTAAAAAATACTGCTTCCGCACAATTGATCTTTGAAGATCTGAACCATACGGAAGGCCTTTCTTTTTGCAAATTAAGCCTGGCGGCCGTGTATCGCTCGCTTGGTGATATTGACCTGGCCTTGAAGTGTTTCACAGAAGTATGGGAAGTGATATACCTTGATAAAATATACGATTTTTATCATATCATCGTCCCTTATAACCTCGCAGAGATTTATGCGGAATCGAACCACCTGGATGCATCTATAAAGTATTATCAATATGTAATAGAAAACGGAAGGGTGCTGGATTATCTGTTTCCGATATTCCTGTCGGGCATAGCCATGGTATATCACCGGCAGCACCAGGAACTACTTGCAGGAGAATACCTGGACAAAGCGCTCCAATTGTGCCATGAACTGAATGCGATTCCTACTACATTCACAAGGGTATTGACAGAACTTGGCACCTGGTATTTCGACCAGGGCAATTATACAGAGGCCATTGAAAAGCATCAACAATCGCTCAAAATAAGGGAAGACGCCAGCATTCTTGGCGGTGCGGTAACCAACATGCTGCAGATCGCAAAAATATACAGCATACAGGGCAAAGACCTCGCAGGGATCGAAATGCTGCATCGTGCGCTTGAAATGGCTGAATCTGTGAATGTAAAGCCAAAAATAGCGCAGGTACATCAGATGCTTTCCATGATATATGAAAAGCTTGGCGACAGCTCCAGAAGCCTCCATCATTTTAAAGAGTATTTCAGGATAAATGAGGAGGTAAATTTTGAAGATGCAGAAAAGAAAGTAAAAAACAGACTCATCATTTTTGAAGCAGCCCATACGCGACAGGAGAATGCACTGATCAAGGCACAGAAGAAAGAAATTGAGCTTAAAAATACAGAACTCCAGGAAACTATTGATGAACTGACGCTTACCAGAATCAACAGGAAGGCTAAAGCGATTTCATTCTCTATAGCCATTGCACTTTTTATTGTTGAAGATACGATAACGCACTTTTTTGTAGCCCCTTTTGTGAAAGAAAATTTCCTGGTTTCGCTCTGCGCCAATGGGCTAATTATTTTCTCCATCAAACCCATTGAAAAACTCATAGAACATTTCCTTCTTCAAAAATTTGTGATCAGGAAAAAAAGCAAACCGGAAATAACAGTTGACATGCCGTAATCATTTGTCAGTGAGTCAGTACCGGCTCAATCCCTGCTTCAGGGTATTGATTTGAGCGGTTTTTTAGTGTAATATTTCGCCAATATTAATATTTAACATCGCGCCTGGTTCATTAACATGTATGTAATATAGTATTGAAATTCTATTGTTAAAATCTTTATTTTTGTAAGAAATTAACACACAAATCGTTTCTTAAAACGACCTAAAATTTATTTACCATGAAAAAACTATTTTTTAGTCTTGTACTAACCTTCGCATTGACCGTTTTCGGCTTTACTAAAGCAAATGCCCAGATAAGCATGCCGGGAATGGAAGGCATGAATGTGCAACAGCAAGTGGAGCAATTGCAGCAAAAACTTGATCTGAACAGTACGCAGGTGCCTAAAATAACAGCTATTCTTAATGATTCAAAAGCGCTGGTTGATAAGTTTAAAAAGAACGGCTTGTCAGGTGAAGCCCTGAAATCAAGAACGGCTGCAGCAAGTGCTACTGCCCAGAACAAAATAAAGGCAGTGCTAAACCCTGACCAGTTGGCAAAATATAAGGATTTGCTCTCTGCCAAGGTACCTGTTGCACCCAAAGTGCCAACGATGCCTAAAGGATTATAGAAAAACCTATTTCAGTATCCATACAGTTCAAAGGGTCTGTGCAGCACAGACCCTTTGAATTTTTCTACTTGCCAGCTACCCGGTCTGCTGCCGGATACCAACAATATTAGTGTTGCTACAATGTTGGATATTGATAGCATGTTTAGACTGTAGCATCATTCACATGATTTCTAAAATAAACCTGACCTGAAAAATAAATTTCCGGTTTTGAACTTTATTGTTCTATTTTTGTTTAATGTTTTAAATAAATAGTTAAACAAAATGAAAGCGGGAATGATAACAATACTTGTGTTGATAATTTTACTTACTGCCGTATCCATGGCGGTGCATGCGTATAACAACCACGTGGAAAGGCAAAAATATACAGTGTCCAGAATTGAAAAAGGGTTTGAAATCAGATTCTATCCCAAAGCACTCATGGCTACGGTTGTAACGCCCCTGAATAAAGACAATAATGTAAGAAACAACAATTTCCGCCGGCTGGCAGGATATATCTTCGGGGGCAATAAAGAATCGAAAACCTTCGCCATGACGGCACCTGTGCATATGGAGCAGGATGCACATACCAGCAAAATGAGCTTTGTACTGCCATCAGGTACCCAGCTCAATGATCTGCCCAACCCCAATGATTCTTCCGTAAAATTCAATTATTCTGATGAAGGATATTATGGCGCATTGCGTTTTGGTGGTTTCAGTTCTGAAAAAAGAATCAGGAGAAAAGAAGCCGAACTAAAAGCCATGCTCCTGAAAGCCGGCTATGAAACCATCGGCAATTTTACTTATCTCGGATACAATGCTCCCTGGGACATCATCAACCGTGAGAACGATATCATTGTAAAAATAAAATATCGGTAAACAGGCTATTGACCTGGTATTGGGGATATAACAGCAAATATCTGATGCAACGATAATGCAGCTTCGGATTCTCTTCGGAACATTTTGAAAATCATCAAAAATGTTTTTTTACCAACTACCCTGCCTTTGACAGGTTAGCAACACTGATTGTGTTAGTTTGATGTTGGCAGATATTGCCAATAAAAAGACAAAACATAAAGCAAACCTGGTACGCCATGGTTTTCTATTGGGCTTTAGACGCTCTTGTTATTTTCAAACCAACAGCTTGTTCCGCCACTAACTTTTTTTACATAACGATATCCGGCACTATGCAGCTGTTCCAACGCCATATCCGATTTTTTTAGTCCCATTCTGCATGCCAAAATCACAGTTTTGTCCCTTGGGATCTCTGAGAGATGATGCGCTAATTCCTCAACAGGAATATTTACTGCTCCGGGAATATGGTTCATTTCAAATTCTTCATTCCCCATCAGGTCAATGATAAAAAGTTTTTCTGGCGCATCTGTTAGCGATAGGTTTAAATCTTCAACACTTATTACCTGGTTTTCAGTATTATTTTCCATTTTTTTTATTTAATAATTGAGCCGTGAATTTAGCATTTATTTCTTAATGAAACGAACCCTGCAAAAACTGCCCAGCAGCTATACTTATCATCCGGAAATATAATGCTATAACCCTTTAGTTTTTTCCAGGAAACTCTTGAGCAATTTAGTCCCGAAGAGGTCCCGGAAGAAATGCCCAAATACGTTGAGTGAGCGGGGAAGGCCGTTTGCATCCCCCGAATGATTATTTATATTTGTATTACATATTATACATCAGCCCTATGAGGAATGTCATTTTCGCGATGAATATCAGTATTGACGGCTGTTACGATCATACCAGATTCGGCCCGCCGGATGAGGAAGTTATGGACTTTTTTGTACGGCTGATGCAGGACACCGGTGTCATTGTATATGGCCGCAAAACGTATGAGTTAATGATTCCTTATTGGCCTGAAATAGCCGAGAGCAGGGATGGTACAGCAGACGAACTTGCCTTTGCAGATGCTATGGTACCGATCCCAAAAATCGTCCTTTCAAGAACCCTCACAAATGTACCCGAAAACACCAGGATCGTACATGAAAATCCTGAAGACCTGATCCGGGAATTAAAACAGCAATCCGATAAAAAAATCGCCTTCAGCAGTGCAAGCCTGTTTACGCACATGCTGGAACTTGGCCTGATCGATGAACTTTATCTGGTGGTACATCCGGTTCTTGCAGGAGATCAAAACCGCTTGTTTGATACCTTCCTCCTGCCGGAGAAACGCATCTTAGAACTGGCGGATATCCGGCATTTTAAATCAGGTGTCATTGCCCTGCATTACCAAAGAACTGAATAACAAAAACAACCACACAATCAGGGTATAGAATCCCCGTTTCGCCCGGTACCGGAGAATGCTTAAAAAACGCTGATTAATACTAACTACTAATCCTTTATACAGCGGACCGACAAGCCTCCTGTCTTAAAGATCTCTTTACCGCCTACAGTGCCATCATCATTGCTCAGACTGCGAAACCAGGCAACATCTTCATCTGTGGTATTTATACTCCACCAGTAACCCATTTTCCCTATAAAATAATAAGGACCTGCGCTGCTGCGGTTGCCCCCCGGAAGGGCTGTAAAACCACTTTCATTGGTTGCATCCGTATTAGGGGTTAACCAATGCGCTGTACCTTTTTCTTTGAGTTTGCCTCCTGCAACAGTTTCCCCGCCCAGAAAATTTATCAGTGTATTCCATTCTGTATCAGCCGGCACATGCCATCCCACAGGGCAAACATTAAGAGTATTGGTTACAGCGTACCAGTTATAAAGTTTGCCATAAAAAGGAGAAGGTTTATTACCATAATCGCAATAAGCATCGGTTTTAAGGTCACCCCAATCGGCTTCGCTTGTTACAATAGGAATGGGGGTCCCATCTCTGTAATGTGTTGTTTTGAGGTTCTCTATCATCCATACCTGCCCGCCAATCGTTTTGGTATGGTATATATTGTTGTCAAAGTCTTTTACTGTGGTTTGCGCCATCAGAAAACTCTTTGACATCGTAATAAACATCAGTATAAATAAAGACTTTTTCATGCTAAGGTGTGCTTTCATTTTTTGCCAATTATGGTATTTGTAAGTAATTCATGTTATGCCGGATACGCTGGGCTGTTTATCGGTGGTAAATTTATATAGTTTTCTGCAATAACAGAAAAGATTTTCCACGCAAATGCCGTAAGCTGTACGAAAAGTATAAAAGCATGCGCAATGGTCTTGACTAAAAACTGATTAGAATCTATTCATCTTTCGGCTCCCAAAGCTCTATGATATTGCCTTCAGGATCAAGGATATGGACAAACTTGCCATACGCATCATAGTCAGCTATTTCGTCAATAACGGTCACATTATCTTTTTTCAGTTCATCTACCAGTGCAGCAATATTTTCCACGCGGTAATTGATCATGAACGGTTTAACGGAAGGATTGAAGTTTTTGGCATCCTGAGGAAAAGTACACCAGGCTGTTGCGCCATTTTTAGACGGATCCTCGGCATTTTTCCACCTGAACACCACGCCATATTCGCTGGTGTCCATTCCGAGGTTTTTGGCATACCATTCATTCATTTCTTTCGGATTATCAGATTTAAAAAATACGCCACCCAGGCCCGTAACTTTTTTCATTTTTTAAAGTTTTTTAATATAAATAATTTGATAAATGGAACTGAAACCTCCGGGCAATTTCTATCTATTTCCTGACATAGCCAAATACAGGTTTCAGGCTTGAAATGCATTTTGATTTTTGTGTCTGAGCCTGCACTTTCAGGATGGCTGTTAAAAAAACCAAACGTTGCTGAGCCATATCGGGCTTCAGGAATATGCGGCCACTGGCTTTTCTGCCAACATTTGGTAACAAACATACCGACACTACTATTGTTGGTAATTGGTAAAAAACCAAATGGCTCTTTATGAATGAATTAATA